>MDSW01116198.1_pt1 | contig 19467 bp, 34 predicted proteins | sample 811171 | NCBI WGS metagenome assembly MDSW01 (sample SAMN05326641, study PRJNA326480) | marine metagenome | isolation source: seawater | place: Atlantic Ocean: North West | collected 2012 | reverse complement strand
TCCCTTCCACCACCGAGGATCCCGCGAACCCCGTGTGGCCCGAGAAGCCACCTCTACCCAAGGGAGAAACTTTCACAAAAAACGTCGCGGGTGAGATTGTACAAAATATAACTTTAATTGAAGCTCTGCAACACGAAGTCACCGAATTAGAACAAGAAAATAGACAACTTCGTACGAAAGTTACAAATTTAGAAAGGAAATCGACCGATCTCGAACTCGGTCTCATCGAATTGAGAAGACGTGTCGGCGCTTAAAAATAAACTCTCACTATAATATAAAATGTCTGGTGGTATCGCCCAACTCGTCGCTGTCGGTGCTCAGGATGTGCACCTCGTCGGCCAGCCCGAAGTCAGCTTTTTCCGTTCTACCTACAAGCGTCACACGAACTTCTCCCAAACTATCGAGCGTCAGGTCATTCAGGGCAACGTCTCGAACAGTGGTATGTCCACCATTCGCTTTGAGCGCAAGGGTGATATGCTCAACTACGTGTACCTCATGCCCATCAAATCTGATGGCAGCCAATCGAACATTGTCCCCGACTGGACCACTGCCATCTCCAAGGTGGAGCTCCTCGTCGGTGGTCAGGTGATTGATGACCATGATTCCTTCTACTCGACTATGATCGCTCCCACCCTATCGGCCACTTCCTCTTCCAAGTCGGTCGCTGGTGACCTCTACGGTGGTTCCACTAACGAGCGTTTCTACCCCCTCCGCTTCGCTTTCTGTGAGAACTGGCAGACGGCTCTCCCCCTCATATCTCTCCAATACCACGATGTCGAGCTCCGCATCACTTGGGGAACTGGTGCTACTGAGTACAAGTGGGAGGTCTACGCCAACTACGCGTACCTCGACACCCAGGAGCGTGAGGTCTTCGCTTCTCAGCCTCAGAATATGCTCATCACCCAAGTTCAGAAAGCGATCGCTTCCAGTTCTAAGATCCAGGAACTCAACTTCAACCACCCTATCAAGTATCTCGCGGCGGCGAACACGAGTGCCGTGAACATCGTAACGGATACCAACAAGCTCAAGCTCCAGATCAACGGTACTGATGTCGCTGACTACAAATTCGGTAACCCCAACTTCACCTCGGTTCCACTTTATTACCACACTTCCCATGGTAACTCGACCCCTGGTGCTAAGCTCTTCACTTATCCCTTCTGCCTCGACACTGGTAAGCTCCAGCCCACGGGTAATCTCAACTTCTCCCGCCTTGATTCGGCTCGTATCATCAGCGACACAGCTGTGAACACCGATGACATTTACGCCGTCAACTACAACGTTCTCCGTATTGAGAATGGTATGGGCGGTCTTTTATATTCTAACTAAATAATAACTATGTTTTGGAAGATTGTTTTCCTCCTTGCCATCGTTTTTGTATTGACGTACGATCCTAAGTCCAGGACACTCGAAAAGTTTGTCGGTCAGCCCACACCACCGACAGATAAGTCCTGTGAAAACACGCATTACGAAGCCGTCCAATTTGCTCAGTCGCCTTATGAGTGTCCTATTCCAGGAAAAGCTATGATGGGTGCAATTGCTTAAAAAGAAAACACGCCATAGAAATATATGATCCCCGTCAACCGTGACACTCTTATGATGATCGCCACTATTATATGTGCCGCTGGTATCATCTTTCTCTTCAAAGAACTCAACAAGACTAAAGATGAGTTGAACTCATTCAAGGACTTTTCGGTACAGGTCGTCAAACAGTTGAAACCACCGACACCTGCACCCGAACCGGTAGAAAAGGAAGAGACTAAAGAGGAAAAATCGGATGAATAAACATATCGCCTTATTATAACTTGCGAATGCGCAATGAAAAAGTACAAAGCGATAGCTGTACCGGTTAGCTTCGCCGATGGGAAACCACGATTTCTCACGGTGAGAGACTACCGGTTTAAAGATTGGATATTTGTCACAGGTGGTTGCAGGAGACGAGAAATTTTCAATCCCCTCCGTTGTGCTCTCAGGGAACTCGAGGAAGAGACTCGAGGTGTGGTTTCCCTAAAAAATGGCGAATACACAGAATTCAAGTTCACAGTTAGAGAGAGTTCCACAGTAGAACTCGAATACAATGTCTTTATATTTTTTGTAAATTTTTCGAGATCAGAACAACAAAATCAAATAAAGAAATTTTACGACGAAAAACATAAAACAAATTTGAAAAAAATTATGAAACAACCCATCAGAAAAACATATGATGAAAATGATTTTATGAGTTATGATACACTTGATGAATTTAACTCAAGAAAGCGTTGGAAACTCATAATCGATAATGTCATTAAGAATCCAAAATTTTACGCGTGTATAAGTTCTTTGAATAGAAAAACCTTTTCTATAAAATAATGAAGTCCAAAGCTTACATTTTAAGACAAGTCGCAGAACTCCTCGAAAAAAATAGAGGATATTGTGAAGAAGAGGTCACTGAATGGATAAAGGAGAATGAATCGAAAACGGTTTATGAACTTTTAACTATAAAAAAGGAACTTTCTCAAAGTAAAGAATTTCGGGATGTTTCGTGTATGAGGTGGTTTAGAGAATAAACTTGATATGTAAATATGTTTAAGAGTTGGTGTGCAACTCGTAACTTCAATCATGCAACCAATCTATCACATGTGCTCATGGACGGTGGTGTCCTTTCCGTGCCATTTGATAAATTGAATGACTTTCACGAAAAGTATATCGAAATTGTCAAAGGTGGTGAGAGACTATATGTTGTTGAACAGAAGAGTGAAAAGTATAACTTTTTTGTTGACATCGATTACAAAGACAAAGAATCTTTAAATCTCGATGAAATTAAAGAAATTTGTAAGGTCATATGTGATAAGGTGAAACGTCATGGTGGTAAAGACTGTCTTATCTCTGTGGCTCCTCCCAAGCTGTGTGGAGAACTTACAAAGACGGGTGTGCATCTTAACTGGCCGGGATTTGTGGTGGATCAGGAGTCTGCTATTGCACTTCGAGAACACATTTTGGTCGCACTTTCGAAAGCCATGGGAAGAACCACAGATTGGAATGAAATTATAGACGCCGCTGTATATGGAAATGCTAATCGGAAGACGAAGGGAAGTGGTTTTCGGATGCCATGGTCTTACAAGAAGGCGAAACATGATGCATGTGATGGTCAGGGTTGCTCGGGGTGTGAGAGAGGTAAGATTGACCAGCTTCCATATCTACCCATTTTTGTGTATCATCATGGACCCTTGAGTTCTATCATGCGCGTTGGTCAAGAACCATCATTAGATATTTTGAAAATGGCTGTGGTACGAACGAACGAACCCCAAACTACACACGTTGTACCACCTTCTACGGTTTTAAAAGAGGGTTCTTTTACCGCTACACAGACGAAAGATGAAGTTCGTGATGAAGAACTCAAGGATATGATTGAAGAATTCATACGTAAACACATGGAAGGACAAAGTCAAGCACTTGTTCCAAAATTATTCAAAAAAAAGGATACATATCTCGTTTCGACAACTTCAAAATATTGTGAAAATCTCAAACGAGAACATGGTTCTAATCATGTTTGGTTCATCATCAGTGGCAAAACAATCATTCAAAAATGTTTCTGTCTTTGTGAAACATTGAGAGGTAGGCGTGATGGTTTCTGTAAAGACTTTTGTGGACGAAGACATCAACTTCCAAATTCTATCGTAGAACGTTTATATCCCCAAAAAGATGACATCAAAAAGTGTCCAGAAATAAAAAAAAGAGTAGAGAAACCTCAAATAAATTATGGAGATGCTAAACTACCACTCGAAACATTTATAAAAAAGAATATGCGTGGACCCGCTGATTTACACGTTATAAGTATCAGTAAAGAGAAGAGCAATTTCGTTGCGTTGACTAATTCTAATTATTGCGAGACAATCAAAGGAATGCATGAAGAAGCGGTCATGTCTTATGTTATCAAGGGTAAGGAAATCAAACAGAGATGTCCTCGTTGTAAAAATAATACATCTAGAGCTCATTGTTTGAATTTAGACATTGTAAAGGTACTTAAACAGTAATGACTTAAAGTATCTAAAATGATCACCCGATCTGGACGTAAGATAAAGAAACCTGAATTTTTTCAGCCCACTGAAAAGGATCTCGTAGATGACTACTCCCCAGAGGAGCATGACACTGATTTCGATTCCGAGCTGGATACAGATGATGAATGCTATTCTGATGAGAGTGAAGACGACTATGATAGTGATGCTGATGAGAATGGCAACTTGAAGGATTTTATCGTCGATGACGCGAGTGAAAGTGAGGAAGAAGATGCTTAAAAAAAACGAAAACTATTATAGAAAATGGAAACTGATATAGGAAATCCCATTGAGTATAACCCGAATATGGATCCTTTAAATAATGAGAAGGATGAAGAGCCTGTACAGGAGGAACCACAATATTTTATGGATTATCCTATGCAGCCACCAATGCAACCACCACCTACAAATGATAAGTTTGATTTATTCGAAAAGGTTGACAAATCTACTTGGATTATCGGATTTGCTGTATTTCTCCTAGGCTTTTTTATGGGGAAAACCATGCAACCAGTGATTCTCCGGTACGCTTGAGTAAGGAACAAATGTTCCTATGTCACCATAAACAGGTTTAATTTTACCGGTAATATCCCTATCCATGATCTGTGTAGGATACATAGGAATTATAAACGCATCCCTTGTATCTTCTATAAATCCAGCTGTAGTACTAGCTTCAGGTTTTTTTTCAACTTTTTTGTTTTGTAATTCAAACGATGGATTAAAAAACAAAATAAAGAATGCACTAACCAAAATTATCGTGACAATAATCTTGATCATTTTGTTTATTGTATATTAATATTATTTACGCGGATGAGACTTCAGGTTCACCTTCTTCCTCCTTAATCTCATCCATCTTCCCCTCCGTCGAAGCCTCAGCCTCGCGCTTCTTCTGACGCTCCTCAATCTCAGTGGCTACAATAGCGTCAGCCTCCTTGACGAGCTCCTCCATGGGAGTGTCAGGCTTTTCCTTCTTGAGACGCTCGAGAACCTCAGCTGGATGAGGAATCGGTGGTTCGTCAGGCTTGGTGTAAAACTTCGAGTTATCATCCCCAGGAGCGAACTGATTTGTACCCGCGGACATTGCCGCCTTGCGCTCCTGGAACATACGAGCAGCCTGAGCCTGGTTCTCCTTATACCCAGTCATGATCTCCTCAAGCTTCTCGTTGGTGTAGTGTACATCCTCAATCTTCGTGGGATCCGGAGGAATCAACAGCCACTTGTAGAGGTCGACAACATAGATGTCAAAAGTGGGATCTTCCTTCTGGAGACGCTTGGCATGATTAGCCGCCTCATCACGGGTCGCGAAAGCTCCTCGAATCTTAATACCAAACTTATCATTCTTCTGAGGCGCCTCAGGACCAATAATCGAGAGGCAAGCAAAAACCTGCCCAGGGACGGTAGTGTAGTCAGTTTCAAGAGACATTATATCTACATAAATACACAAAACTTTAAGTTATTACATACACCTAAGTGTTTTAAAGGAAAATGGATAATAAGAACTATGGAAGAGATTCGAAAGAATCACAATGAGGCGAAGAGAATGTTGATCCAAAGTGTAGCACATAAAGGACAACACATTCTCGACGTGGGTTGTGGATTCGGTGGTGATCTTCAAAAATGGCACAAGTGTGGGGTAAATATTAACATGTGTGACCCGGAGCCATCAGCTCTAGAGGAGGCTCGTTCGCGTGCAAAAAATATGCACATGAGAGTAAATTTTTATGAAGGTGACATCCATGATTGTCCACACAGAAAATTTGATATTATTTGTTTCAATTTTTCACTTCATTATATTTTTGCATCAAAAACTTTGTTCATGAATTCTCTCAAAGAAATAAAAAAGCGTATGAAACCTGGTGGACATTTAATCGGTATCATACCTGATTCAGAAAAAATCATTTTCAAAACACCTTTCATCGATGAGATGGGGAATTTTTTCAAGATGAAAGAGTATGGAAATGGTGGGGTTGGTGAAAAATTATTTGTGCAGTTGACTGATACACCATATTACGCGGATGGACCAAAGTCAGAGCCTGTTGCGTATAAAGATCAACTCGTGACACACTTAGAAGATATGGGGTTTGTATTACAACTTTGGGAGGGTTTGAAGGGAAACCCGATCTCAGAATTGTATAGTAAATTTATCTTTGTCTATAACAGATGATAGCATTCATTATACTCTTCATCGTAAATATATGGATACTTCGACAGACTCGAGAGCCAGAAAAATTGATTGAAGTCAAGGAAAAATATCGTATCCTCAGGGAACATTTAAAGGAGACGAATAATGAGAAATTTCACATGCTCACGGAATGTATCCCAATTACGGGAATTATGCGCATGAATGGTGCTGTTGGTTACAACACCAATAAAGGGGGTGAAATCGCTATATGTCTCGATGGTGAGACGAATGAAATTTTCCATGTACTCATTCACGAATTAGCACACTGTACTGTCGAAGAATATGATCATTCCGAAAAATTTTGGAAAAACTTCCTAGAACTTCGGGATATTTGTATAGAATTAGATATTTATGAAAAGATTCCTAACAAGACAGAATTTTGTGGTGAACATGTTCAGGATAAATAATCTATGTAAATATCAAATGAAAACACCGGTGAGTGTTCTACTCATGGCAGTGGCGTACTGGATGGTTATTTATGGCATGTCGATGGTGCCGAATCTTTCCAACAACTACATCGTAAATATCATCTGGATGACTTTAGTCATTCCAAACATGCTTCGTCTCATCGTCGGAAACATTCCCCGTCTTGCAGTAGACCGCGTATTTTTCTTGACGACTACGATTATCGCCTTCATTCTCACCTACTTGCTGAACATGGCATTCGATGATACCAAAGAGGCTGTAAAAGACCCCGCTGCTTCCAATAGCAAGAAACTTAAGTTGAGTGCCTTGCTCGTGGGGACATTCACAGCGGGTGCCCTAATTACGTATTATTTGGGTATAGATACATCTATCTATAGCAATATGGGTTGGGAAACGCCAGCCAATCAGGGCTTGACGATGTAATCCTTGGCGATGTAGAAGACAATCGCCGCGACGGCACCGGTAGCTCCGAGACCAACAACACTCCTACCCCCCTGTTCGTTAAGGAACTTGGGGATAGAGGTCGCAAGACGGTCTTGGACGGGCTTGCTCACGGCAATGGCGGTGCAAGCCGCGACGAAAAGAGCGGTGAGCTGCTCGTCGGTGAGGTTAAGGGGGTTCTTGTTCTCAGGCTGCTGAGGAGCCTGGGGAGAGGGATAAGCACCCTGGGGCTGAGGAGCAGTCATCTGGGGCATCATACCCTGCATCTTAGGCTCGTCGGTCATCATAGGGGGTTCCATCATAATATCATTAATGGGAGTAGAATCCATCGTCGTCTCTTTACTTTGACTCACATTTTTTTCAGGTGTAAAAGACGTGGATGGATTTTGATTAATAGGAACCATTCCCTCACCATCATCAGATAAATTCATGGTATTCACTTGTTCTGAAGCCATTTAGTATAATCATATGTTTTTGAATTCAATACTCAACGCGTCTTTGTGATCTTGAGATTTGTTTTCTTCGTCGCCTTTTTAGCATCTTCCTCTTTCTGCTGAAGATGCTTGGGATTATACATCTTTTTATGTAACCTCCATAGATCTGGACCACCGACCCTGAAGTTTTTCCTGATTGTCGCCTTGTACCAAAATACACAATCTTGAATCTTGTTAGACTTGACTGTGTTGTCTAACACGAGACACTCATAATTTTCTGTACATGCATCCATTACTTTACAAAACATATCGAATGAAGGAAAAATTCCAAAAAATGATTTGTACAACTTTTCACGGTTTTGAATAATGTTTTCCCTGAGAATGAACACATAATCTACATTAGCGCGCAGTGCCGGTGGTAAGTCCATCACGTACTGCATCGTCAACATGAAAAAGATTTTCCAGTGACGACCATTCATGAAACACTGCCTGATGCATGTATCTTTGAGGAACTTTGAATCGTACATACAATCGTCAAGTAACATGAAAGCTCCACAATTTTTTTTTCCATTACCCACTAGTTTTCTTTGTCTAGCCATCACTCTCTCTATAGCATCTCTATCATAGTCTCCATAAATAAAGAGATCTGGAATGAAATCAGAGTAAAAATGGTTACCCTCCTCAGTTCCTGAAAGCACAATTCCCGCTGGAAGGTGTTTCTTGTGGAACATGATATCCTTCACGAGAGTTGATTTACCCGTATTACGCTTACCAATAAAAACACATACCCTGTCGTCTGAAATCGTCTCGGGTTTGAATTTCCTCAACTGAAGATTCATTCTAATGTAATGTTTCGTTTTATTTACAAAAATTTTACTCAGTAAAAAACCTAAGTCTCATGATAAGTAAGTAAATAATCAACGATGAATATGCAAACAGGATTTGGTGACGATGGCTCTGCTATGGCGGAGCAATATACACAGACTATGATTGGAATTTTGATGCCCGTGATGGAGAGGAGTATGATCTTGGCTGCCGAATATTCCAAAGCTTGTGGGAGAGATACGGTTCTTCCGGAAGACATGGAGTATGCGATGAAGTATTCTGCGATGTACACAGTGGGTCAAGACATTGGAAGTTTGTTTCCTGAAATCTATGACGAAGAACAGGAAGATGATGACGAAGAAATTGAAGAAGTTTCACCAGAAGATTGTCCTCCATTTGAAAGATACACAGGAAATGATGAACGTTTCACTCTCATGAACCAGGCATATGACAGGTGGGAAAATTGGGTGCCACAAAATCCGACAGAACAGATGTTAAAAAATGCTATTAATAGTAATGAGCACCTCTGAGCCGGAGGGATGGTCCTTCTCAAACACAAAATTTAAAGTGTATGATTCTGGTACGAGCTCTAGTGAAGATTCATCTGATGATGAACAGATATTTTCTAAAATAAAAACTATAAAAAAGAAAAAGTTTAAAAAAGTTGTTCAGAAAGAGGAGTTGTTACCGGAATAATTTTCTCAGGATATTATAAAATGTCCGCCGTTTCTTCCGCCATCAAGACTGTCGATCTCGTCACCCAGGAGCTCCAGACCCAGACTCTCAACTCCATCGTTGCGGGTTTCTCTTTCGCCGCCGCCATGTCGTGGATGGATTTCATCCGTTGGACCATCACCCAGCTCGTGAAGGTTCCCAAGAACGGTGGTTCCCAGTACGCGCTCACCGCCCTCCTCACCAGCCTCCTCTCCGTCATTGTTTACATGGTCATCGCTCGCTTCAACGGCTCCGTCAAGAAGCCCGCCCAGCCCGTCTACGCGATCACTCGCTAAGTGTTCTTGGGTATCTAGTTGGTTTTCCTTTCATAAAAAATAATAAAAGTAATCCAACTACAACAATTAAAGCGATATAAATGTATTCTTCCTTGAATCTATAAACATTCTTCACCTCAGGAATGCTTATAAATTCCTCTTCCTCTTCCTCTTCCTCATCTTCGTCTTTTTTAATCGGAACTTTTGGAAGACCTTCTAGTTTATCCGTCGAACACACGATTTCAAATTTCAAAACATGATTATTATTGGAAAAATTATAAGATGTGAGAACTCCATTATTCATATATAAAAACTCAATTCCAAGTTCCGATATAATTTTTTGTGGACCGGAATGAAAACGATATACAAAAGGGTCATCGGCACCATTGTATGTTAATGCAGTTGTACCATTTAATAGTATATGCCCCGTATAATGCGGAGTTCCTTTTTGAGAACTTTCATTTGATGTTCCCATATAGACAGATTGATTAAATTCATCCGAACCAGATGATAACCTTAAAACTAAAGAATTTGGTGACGTCTGAGGTGTTGGTATACGCCCGGAGATGAGTCTTATTTCTTCGATATCATAAATTGGATTTTCCAGTGTGATGACATAATTGTTTGCGTGTGGATACAATGTGGTATCACGTTGACTACTATCAATCGTAAGGTTATGAACCTTCATTAAAATATAGGCACAATATTTTAATGAATGTTTTTATTTACATTTTTACGTATTTAACCAGAAAGGCTATGAGCGAGTGGGTTGTTCTGGAGCTGACGCTTGGCGATGTCTAGATTAGACGTGTTGGGGTTTGTATGACCCTTGTAAGCGTTGAACTTATGAAACGCCTTTTGTTGATATTGTTGAGTCCATCCACCGTTAGCGGCATTTATACGCCCATCAATACGGGTTGTATCCGAACGTACAGCCGTGAGGCGTCCACCCTGTTTAAGAGCACTCTCCCGAACATTCATGCGACCAGCGTTACCCATGCGGTTGGGCTTACCACGACGATCTTCGGGACGGAAACCATACTTCATGAGTTCGTCATTAGTCTTAGCCGCAACCTTAGAGGCAGCACTATTCTCGTATGCGCCACGGAAATTAGAAATACCTGGAGCAGGCTGGTTGTAATAGTTGTACTGCACATCATTTCTATCACTCTTGAAGCGGGTGGGATCCTGTGACATGGTCTGAGCAGAAACGTAACGCTTAGCGCCATTGAAACCTAATCCGTCACTCCGGAGTCCAGTTTCAGATCGGTTGGTTGTGCGTTTGGTTCTCTCGTGCTCGTTTCTGGGAACAACACCGGTCATACCCTGAGCGCGACCCTGCACAGTGGGACGCCGAGAAGGAAGAAAAGAGGTTGTTTCGGGTTTATTATGAGTGAGTTCACCAACGACAGCCGAGCGTCCACCAGTAATGTCCATAGCTGGACCAGAACGTCCGGGTAGGGTGGTAAGCCTGTATTCACCAACATTCACAGGATTGACCCTAAACATCTGTTGGTAACCACCTACAGCTGGGGTGTCTGCACTGACACCTAGACCTGGTCCAACAAGTTGCTTCTCTACTGGAGACAAATTGTTCATCCGACCATGATCATACATGCGATCGCGCATATTGAGAATCTCCTGACCACCACTCCGTTGCTGTTTTGTAATATCACCAAAGTTATCCACCTCTATCTTTTGAGAAATGTCTAGAACGGGTTCAAAATTGTTATTTACTACTTCGACGGGAGCTTTGACTACCGGTTTTTCAGCTTCCTTCGCGGGAGGCGGAACAGACTTAGTACTCAAAGTTCGACCAGCATATACTAAACCGGCCACAGCCATGAGCGAAATGGGATCAGCCATTCTTACTTCTTACCCACATTTTTATTAGCGTACCTTTGCTGAAAGAGGCCGTTCTGAACCTCAGCTCGGGTGCTCGCTGGTTCATATCGCATGGTACGAAGAGGAACTTTACATTCCATGTTAGAAAGTGGGAAGAGATTACGCTCATAGGTTTGGACGATGTTCTTGTTAAAACGAGATGTGCTTTGGGGGCGGAGTTCGTCACTCGTATCTATGTACTGGGCTGGAGAACCCTTACCCGCCATATAAGGGGCAGTGCCATAAAGCATTGTATTGGGACGGCATCCACCGCAGTTGAGAGTACTGGGCTGGGGATACACGAAAACTTCATCAGTTGCCTTGACTGAAGGGATAACACCCTTGTTTTGAACGCGAGAAAGGCCTGGCTGAAGCTGATACGCCATTTATTATTACATAAGAATTTTAATCTAACTGTATGTTCCACCTCGGGGACCCCTAATGTCTCCGTCGCCACCTAGTCCCGCAAACGCCTCAAGCTGAACGCCACGCGCATTGGGGTTGCAATACCTAGTGTCACTCTTACACATTGGACCGTTTTTGGGTCCGTAAAGCCACTCGGCAAACTCCGTCTGATCTCCTGGTATTTTTGTAACGGGATTGGATACAAATTGACGTTCAAATCCTTTCCTCAAATATTTAGGTAAGGGGGAACGAGAACGTCCACTATCTAACGGAATCCTGTCACTCATGTAGTTGTTGGTAAATGGTTTGACACTGGCGTAGTAGCACGCCTCCAAACGGTTTGGAGCATCAGAGAAATCTGTGATGAGAACATTTCCCATGGGATTATCTTGTGTGGGCATCTGACACGAAGGCTCACCGTCTACTGTATAACCTACGGTAGTTGTTACCATCTTCGATTTATAAAGAACGTAAATAACAGACAACACAGTCGCACCTAGTACGAAAATGCGGGGATCACGGCGAATGAGATAAATGAGACAACTCGCGTAAATGATAAAACGAGAGGCTGCGTTGATGCGATCCTCTGGAGTCTGCTCACTAGTGGGCCAAAACTGGGAAACCCGATCAGCCCTGATAAGCTGCTGGGGATCTTCGAACCAGACCTTCATTTAGTATATATTGAGGTTTATTTTTTGGGCAAGCTGCCAAGCATGTTACCCATCATCTTCATGAGTGCATCCTGGTTAATTTCTCCGTCGCCATCCTGCATCTTGTCGGCGCAATCCTTGGCAATACCCTCAATCATCTTTAGGGTATCGTCGGGAATGGATGTAATCGTCGTACCGAGCATGTATAGAGTCTGGAGATACTGCCATGTTGCACTCTTAGTGTTAGCAGACATTCGCTCCCAATACGATTTAATGTTAAGGTCTTTGAGGAACTCGATTGTCTCAATCTCCTTGAGTAAAAATGTCTCATCTTTGGTAGAAATCTTTTCCGCATACGGACTAACACCTTTCATGTAAGCATCGACGACGAGACGTGGATTGGAAGACTTCAATACATCGAACGAAGTCATCATTTTTTTAATGCCTTTTTCCTCTGGAAAAGTCTTGTGCAATTCCACAAGAAATTGACCCATCATATCGTTAAACGCAGTAACGGACGCCATTTTCTTATTCTAATTGTATAATCTTTAAGTTTAAAAAGGCTCATTCGAGATAGCCTCTTTCTGCCCAATTCCACCAGAAACGATGAAAAATACAAGGATTGCGTTGAGGGCAGCGGGTTTAGTGTATTTATTGAGTTCAAGTTTACCTTCATTATTGAGGTGCGCCTTCAAATGAATGTAGGCCGCGGTAATACCTCCAGCGATGAGAGCAGCACTCATCGGGTCACGTAGATAGTCGGAGAGTTCCATTTAATAATACCTGGGATTTTTTGTACGCTGCTCTGGTGCATCACCAAATAAGACATCATCATCGGGTTGCGCCTGAGGCTGGGGAGGCTGAGAGGGCTGAGGAGGATGAGGCTCAAGGGGTGGTTGGGGTTCTGTTTCGGACATTGGAGCCTGAACACCGGGAACTGTCTTAAATTCATTCTCAAGACCGGTTGGTTCGGGGTCGGGGCCAGGTGTGTGCTCTGGTTCCGGAAAAGGATCGGATTCAGGCTCGGGTTCAAGTTCGGGTTCGGGTTCAGCATCACCTTCAAACACGTCAGGGTCAACACCATCCTGAATCTCACCATCTAGAGAAATATCCCTAGTCTCTTGAGACATGTAGGTTTGAAGAATTTGCTGAACTGGAATAAGTTCTTTGACCGTGCTTTCGATAGCAATTGTGAAACGCGCAGTGAGTTTCTCGTCCCTCAGATACTCACTCTGTTCCTCACTGAAAACATAGGGATCTTTATAGAGATCCTTCGCGATGTTATTATAACACGTCTGAATAAACACTTCCTCAGTTGGGAGTTTTAGAGAAATCTTTTTATTGTCAGCCTTGAGACGAACTGCCGATAGAATCTTCGTACACGCAACAAAAACGGCCGCCAAAAGATCACTGAACCAAGCGCATCGATTGGTGATGTTATCACTATGGTTCTTAGACATTGCATTAGACCAATTAGGAACCTCTTTGAGAAGTTGTTGATACATCATAAGAACCTTACGACCCTTGGATAGTTTCATGGCTTCATTGTACATATCCTGAAACACTTCAATCATAGGTGGGCACATAATGAGACACATCTGTCCCAAATACTCCTTTTTCGCCTCAACAAGAATATTGAGGTTATCCATTTATGATTAAAGTGGGTTTTAAATTGAGAATTTACTACGCACTTCTCCTGTACTGATTAGCCATCTTCTTAAGATTCATGAGATTTGGAAAATCACCCTCATCTTCCTCATGTTCTTTCTTCTCTTTCTTTTTTTTCGGAACAAACCAGGACACGTAAATGTCATAGTCACTCACTCGTTTTACAGTAAATCCACCTAATACAAATTGTCGGGCTATATATTTCGCCGCAGCATTTCTGTCAAACACTGGATAGCCTAAGAGAAATGATGGAACCGTCAAGAAAATTTGTTTATGACCATATTCTACAGATTGTTTAATTTTGCTAGAAAATTGTTCATAAATTTTAGTGTAAATTTCCTTTCGTATCTGTTTCCTCTTTTCATCAATTTTTGTAACATCATTGATGCTGATCATTACAATTACTGTAATTTATTTTTTACCAAATCCAACTCAGCCTTGGTAGGAGAAGCAGCTTCTTTAACAATTTTATAGTCAAGAAATTCTTTACCTACAGAATCACCAGTGAAAGCGGAAATATCACTGGGTACATCTACATCCAGGGGCTGAGAACGGAGAGAGATAAGACGAACCTTTTTATTTTCAACTTCATAGGAAGCAACAACCGAAAAACCAAAAGAAAAGCCGTCTTTCTTGACAACCATGAACATACATTCATATATGTCCTTCTCTTCACCCTTGTAATGACGAATAGTCGTTGTCTCTATGATGTAAGTACAAAGACCTGTACGCCTGGAAATTTCTTTATTGGCTTGGAGTACAAACTCTTCTATGTTGTCGTTATTGACACTCGCCTCAACTTCAGTATATTTGGAAAGGTCTGGTCTGGGGTCGGCAAGCTTTATTGTACCAACCGGTTTCTTGTATCCTGATAAACCAAACGCCTCTGTGAAAGATTCACGAGAAGTTGTAATAAAAATCACCAACAAAAGGAGACTGATCACAACCAAGTAATTCATATTTACTATAATGCGTTAATTTTTTTTTACTAAATACCATATACATAGTAGATGTCACTCCTGATTTACAGCCCCCGATGTAAACACTCTATGGATGTAATTGAATATATAAACAAAGTTCCTCAGCTGAAGCAACTCGTTCATTATCATAACATCAATACACAGGGTATACCACCTAACTACAGGAATAAGATCAACCGCGTCCCAACGATGCTCACGAAAAATGGTAAAATTCTGGTAGGAAACGAGATTAAAAATTGGCTCGACTCTCTTTTACCAAAGAAAGAAGTTGAACATTCGAGTATTGGTGCATTCGGGTGTTCCATGTCCAGTCTTGATAATGGAGACACCATGAGTGACATGTTTCGTCTTGATGAATACGGAAAGTCTCTTCAGCCCGCAATGACAAAAGAACTCGAGGAAAAAATAAATCGTGAAGTGTCGAAGGGTGTCGCATATACTGATTTAAAGATGTAATGCACAAAACAATTTAGATATGAAACTCGTGACGATACAAGCTTCAGCTTTTAAGTCCACATTCGAAGTGCTTAAAGACATTCTTAACGATGTGAATATCTATTTTAAACCAGATGGAATGTATGTGGTCACTTTAGATACTGCCAGGACATCCCTCATCGATATGTTTCTTGCTGCTGATAACTTTGAAGAATATCATTGTGAACAAGAAGAAATTGTCGCGGGTATTAATATTTCCAATACATTTAAACTTCTAAAGACAATTACAAACAATGATGTTCTGAAAATAGCTATCAACTCGAAAGAATATATGGATATTGAAATTATTAGCGAGACTAAAAAGACGAATTCAAAATTTCAACTCAAACTTTTGGATATCAACGAAAGTCGTATCGAAGTTCCTGCGGTTGAAATGACGACGATAACCACACTTCCATCTGCCGATTTTCAGAGACTTTGTCGCGATATGTCAAATATTGGCACAGACATTGAAATTCGCAGAGATGGTAAACATATTCATTTGAAGTGTGAAGGTGACTTTGCGAACCAAGAGACTACAATTGAATGTCCCGACGAAAGTCCTACAATCAATGGTTTGTACAGCCTAAAGTATCTGAATATCTTTACAAAGGCGACGAGTATGTGTGCGTCTGTGCAAATTATACAGGAAATTGGAAATCGGTTTTTGATTCTAAAGTATAATGTAGCTAATTTGGGTGAGCTCAAATTTTATTTGGCGACTAAGGTATCTGAAGATCAGTAGTGAAGCCTTCTAAGGTCGATACAACCTTTTGCAAACCCAGAGTACCTTTGATAATAATTTTGGGAAATTGTTTTTCGAGAACATCCCTATCATAATATAAAAAGTGTTCAAGTGAAACCTTTTGTCCATGAAAATCATTTCTTGGACCACTATACCTCTTCACCTTTTCAGTAATGTTTCGTACTGGTTTATCATCATGATCGACCACCCACGCACTATTGAATGGGACGCTAAAATGCATAGAATTATCTTCATTGTTACCCGGTTTAAAGTCAATATCATTTGATATAGCCGTGTACTGCTTACCATTGAAGTAGTATCTCACACGAAGAATAATCCATTTAATATTCTGTGGAATCATCGTATGCCTAAATTTCTTACCAGTTGCATTAACATAATATTCGTCTAATATCTCATCTTCCCAATCTTTACTTTCATTCAACCAAAATTCATCCTCGATTTTATACTTCATGTCATGATCGACAGCATATTCAATCTCTTCAGAAATGATGGAGTAATCTCTCGGTGTGGTAAGGTATTTATAAAAGAAGAAAATACTACTTAAAAACTTGATAAGCATTTCTTTACAAGAATGGAAGGTAATTTTTTAAGTAGATATAACAATCGAATAGAAGAATGGACAGAAAAAATCAAACAAGATCCTAAAAATAAAAATAAATATGAATCTGAAATGGCTGATTACATTATGAAATGTATGCCCTATATGAATCAACATACCGATGAAAGTGAAGAAGTTTCAAACACGGACAACATCTTTAATGTAAAAGAGACTGTAGGTCTTAAAAGAAAAGATATTTTTACGGACTATCTAATTGAAGTTGAAAAGCAAAACATAACAAAACCGAGAGAACGAGTAGCTGAAAAATGTAAAACTTGTCCAGATAGTAACTTACTTCACTTCCACGACACGAGTGATCTCGTGTGTGACTCGTGTGGTGCAATCATAGCAACACTTATCAGTGAAGAACTTACGTATAGAGAAGAACAGGAAACTTCAGAAAAAGTTGTCAATTATTCATACAAAAGAGAAAATCACTTCAACGAATGGTTGTCTCAATTTCAAGCACAAGAAATGACGTCAATTCCCGAAGAAGTTATAGAACAATTACGTTCAGAACTCAAGAAGATGAAAATCAAAAAGTTGGAAGAAATCACACACACAAAGATTAGAGGACTTTTGAAAAAATTAAGACTCAATAAATACTACGAACACGTACCATACATCACGAATATTCTAAATGGTATCAAACCTCCCAATATGCCACAAGAATTAGAAGAGTATCTACGTATAATGTTCAAAGATATTCAAAAACCATTTGACGATAACTGTCCATCCGAGAGGAAGAATTTCCTCAGTTATTCATATGTTCTTTACAAGTTTTGTGAACTTTTGAGTGAAGATGAATATCTTCAATACTTTCCACTTTTGAAATCGAAAGAAAAATTGTATCAACAAGATGTCATATGGAAAAAAATTTGCCACGATTTAAAATGGGAATTTATTCCGACAGTTTAGGTATATGAACTGCCCAAACTATTACGTGTGTCATAAAAATGTGAAACCTGGACTAAAAGTGTGTACTTCATGTTTTTGGCGTTTCAAAAATGAAATTCTAGAATTTAAAACGCGAGAATGTCCAAATTGTAATGATCACGCAGAATGTGTAAAGTTTCGAAAATGTGAACATTTTCTATGTATGAAATGTTTTGATAAAATATCTACATGTAAAGTATGCCAGATAAAGTCATAATACCCCTCAGCAATTCTGGTATTCTCAGTGCACACGGTTATGAAGATGTTAGGGAAAAGTCCGATCTTGCACGACACCGTGCGCTGATGCGTGTCGTGCGAGCCGGAGAGCCACCCCTAGGTCTCTTTAGGCGTCTCAACGTTCTCATGATCCTCTTCAGGCGTAAGGATCCCAAGCTGTCTAAGATATTTAAGAAAGATAGAGATTGGGTTCGTAAAAAGTTATTATAAGATGATTCTAATCGATCGCATCATTCGATTTCTGAAAAAGGATGTTTACTTACCACTCAAATGTTATGCGAACAAGAGACAGCTCACAAACCCAAGAGATCGTTGTACATGTAAAAATTTCTGTAGGAAACCTCCGAGTGGGGGTATCCCGGTGTATCTAGAAATTCCACCTAAGTATGAAACAAAATATAGATATCAGCGATGAACGACGAACCAGCACTCCTCGCTCTATATGAGTTGGAATACCACGTACTCCCTCATCTAGAGACGATCAATCAAGATGACCCAGCGGTACAGCACTGTCTCGAAGAAGCTCGGATACTTCTTCGTAGGGCACAAGATATTCTTCAAGCGGCTGTAATGAATCCGCAGACACATTATGCGGAATCTCGAAGGTTTTACCATAACTTGGCTCGTCTTCTTCCATTGATGGTAGCGCTCGAATCTTACGCACCTCCACCTCCCGATCCGGATGAGGTGGGTAGTTTACCAGATACGCTACCTTCAGACCTGTCAGATGAAGATAGTTTTGACCCTGCAACTCCGCCGCGTCATTTAGAGTCTTAATAGTCTTGAACTCTAGAACAATTTCATTATTAATAATGATGTCCGCCCGTAAATTTCCAATCACATGACCTCTGAATGGAATGGGAATAATTCGCTCAGATTCGTATGAAATCCCCTTTTCCCTTAATAAAACTTCCATCGCATTATGATATACTCTCTCACTATATCCAGGCCCCAATTGAGAATAAATCTCTCGAGCAAATGTCTCGATTTCCATTGAACACTCATCAATTTTATTCTTTATTTAAAATAAGATGGTGAATCGTATGAACATCAATAAGCCCCCAGCCGAAAAAAGGAAATCATCCAATAATCTCACCACGATGTTCAACACAAATAAAAAAATTTTAAAACAAAGAAAACTTATCAGAAATTTACCACCACTTCCAGCTGGTCTTGGCATGTCTTGTACTCGACCGGGTTACATAAGATATCTGAATGAGATACAAAAGTATTTCGAAAACCGACGCTATAACGGTCGAAGAATACACGTGCGTTTTATGGAATACTACGATGATATCAAAACTGGTGCAATTGCGAACAATTCATCTCAAATAATAAATAGAAACCCAACTATCATTTTTAATAACAATAGTACACCATTTCCCCAAATAAACAGTAACCCAGTTGGTATTTATTATTTCATAATAACGGCTCAGAAGCGAGAAGGTGAGGTAGCTCATGCCATTAATGTCCTCGTCGACCCAAACCGCCTCAACCCAAGGATATGGGCTTTTGATCCACATGGAGCAAGTTCGATGAATTCG
>MDSW01206626.1_pt1 | contig 19468 bp, 8 predicted proteins | sample 811171 | NCBI WGS metagenome assembly MDSW01 (sample SAMN05326641, study PRJNA326480) | marine metagenome | isolation source: seawater | place: Atlantic Ocean: North West | collected 2012 | reverse complement strand
GCCCTCCCTCCCCCCCCCCCCCCCCCCCCCCCCCCCCCCCCGGGAGCTCGAGCGGTAGGTACCCGTACTGCCTGAACGCCCCGTCCCCGAGCTCCGGCGTGAACAACACCCCCCGGTACTCCCCCCCGTACCCGCTGAGGAACGCGTCTCCGCTGTCCGAGTTATACTTGAGAAACACCGGTCCCTCCGGCGGCTCCGCGGGCACCCCGTCCACGTCCATCCCGTGCAACTTCCCGCGCGGCAACCCCAGGTCCGCGACCCACGCCCTGAGCGCCGCGAGCCCGCTCGCCGCGTCGGGGGCGCATATGCCCATCATCACGCGCGAGGACGCCGCCGCGAGCGCGCGCGTCGCCGCGCGAAGAGGAGGGTACGCGCACGAGGGCGAACCCTCGGGCGTCGCCGCGTCGGGAAGCGCGCCCAGGCGCTGGTCGCGGTCGAACCGCGCGAGGAGGCGCTCGGCGTCGCCCCGCGCGGGGAAGGACGCCGCGTCCGCGCCGGGGGCGACGAAACCGGAGGGTGCGGGAGGCGCCGCGGGGGGCGACGGAGGGGCGGCGACGAACGGGTTCGAGCCGGCGGAGGCGGCGCCGCCGAACGGGGAGGCGGCGGCGGCGGCGGCGGCGGCGGCGGCGGCGGGGGGAGGTTTCGCCGAGCTCAGGTCCGCGAGCGCCCGGAACGCGCCTTCGTTCGTGAACGCGGCCTCTTCCGCGGATGAGGCGGCGTCGGGAGGCGTTTCGGCGGACGCGTCCGCGTCGGCTTCGGCGGCGGAAACCGTGAGGGCGCGCCGCGGGCGCGCGGAGGGTCGAACGCCGCGGCTGCGGCGGCGGCGACGCGCGGGCGCCGCGGGGGACGCCGCCGCGCGGGCCGCGAAGGACTTGGCGAGGGAGGACATGTCGCTCGTCTTCGATCGTGCGCGGTCCGACGGCGCGGTCTCCGGAGGTGTCTCGCTCACGACCTCTCCGCGGCGTCTCTCGCGGCGTTCGCGTCCGCCGAGGCCTTCTTCGCGGCGTCGCAGCAGCGGTTGTACCGGTCGATGTCCGGCTGGCACTTGGAGTGGTCGACGATGGATCCGCTCACCTTGGATTTCGTGAGCGGGACGCGCGAGATGCACACCTGGATCTCGCACGCGAGCCGCTTGCACTTGATCTCGCAGATGTCCGCGCCGTCGCGTACCTTGGTCCTCTTCTGGTACACGAAGGACGCCGGCATGAAGCGGGGACGCCAGGCGCGCCGCGGAGTGATCGCAACCTTATCGCGAGACCGCCGAGATTTCCGACGATCGCCGACGACGACCGCCCGACGACGACGAATTTTTTCCGCGCGCGTCGCGGCCAAACCGCGGGAACTTCGGCCATCACTCCGCCGGCGCGCGCGGGCGGCGGTCCCATGGCGAGTTCGGGCGCGGACGATGACGCGCCCGGGGCTCTGGACGCGCGCCGCGGCTTCGACGACGCCGAGCTCGCGGCGTGCCTGAAGGTCCTCCGCGCGCTCGGCGACCCCGGCGACGACGTCCCCGTCCCCGCCGCCGCCGCCGACGACGACGTCTCGGCCGAGTCGTCGTCGCCCCCCGCGCGGCGCGTCTCCCCCCTGTTCCACCACAGGGCGCACAAACCCGTCCGCGTCGCGCTCCAGCCCCTCCTCGGCGCCCTGCGCGACCAGCTCGGGCACTACGGCAAGGACCCGAAGGCGTTCCGCGCGTCCAAGCAGTCCAAGCGCGACCTGAACCGGAGGAAGATGCAGGAGCGCGCGGCCGATCGCGAGTCCCTCGACAAGACCCGCATGCGCGCCGAGAGGCTCGCCCGCCTCGCCGCGCTCGAGGCGGGCCACGCCGACCTCGCGGAGACGCGCCACCTCCCCTCCGCCGCCGACGCGGCGAGCGGCGAGGACGCCGCCGCCGCCATCGAGTTCTCCGGCGGCGCGCCTCCCCCGACCGGCCCTCGGCGGTTCCCCCTCGTCCCCGACGGGTGCGCCGACGCGTCGGACGACGTCTCGAACGCGTCTCCTCGCGGAGTCTCGGACGGCGTCCTCCGCCATCCCCGGCAGTGTTACGCGTGCAAGCGCCGGTACCGCGAGCTGCATCACTTCTACGCGAGCCTGTGCCCCGAGTGCGCGGAGCTGAACTGGACGAAGCGTCACCAGACGGCGGATTTACGCGGCAGAGTCGCCCTCGTCACCGGCGCGCGGGTGAAGATCGGATTTAGAATCGCCCTCAAACTCCTCCGGTGCGGCGCCGCGGTGGTCGCCACGACGCGGTTCCCCGTGGACGCCAGGGCGAGGTTCGAGCGCGAGCCGGACGCGCGCGCGTGGCTCGATCGCCTCACGGTGCTCGCGATGGACCTGCGGGACCTTCCCGGGTTGGAACGGTTATGCGCGAGGCTGAACGCGGAGCTTCCAAGGCTGGACGTGCTGGTGAACAACGCGTGCCAGACGGTGCGGCGGCCGCCCGCGTATTACAGGCATCTGTTGCGGGCGGAGGCGGAGGGCTTCGGGGCGTTCGTCGAGAGCGCGGGGCGGGGCGAGAAACACGAGCTGCTGAGCCGCGTCCGGGAGGTGGAGCGCGTCGAAGGTGGCGGCGGCGCGAGAGCGATCGGAGGAGGCGAAGAGGAGGAGCGAGACTCGGGCGCGGAAGACTCGGCGTCGGCGGACGCCTCCGCCGTCGCTTCTCTCCGCGGCGCGGGCTGGATGGCGCCCTCCGCGGCGTTTTCTCAGCTCGAGCTGCTCCCCTCGGACGCCGCCGCTCCCGACCGCTCGGCGCGTCAGTTCCCCTCGGGCGCCCTCGACGTCAACGGGCAGCAGGTGGACCTCCGCGCGAAGACGAGCTGGACGACGAAGCTCGGCGAGGTGGAGACCCCCGAGCTCCTCGAGGTGCTCGCCGTCAACGCCGCCGCGCCGTTCGTCCTCAACGGCAAACTCAGGACGCTGATGGAGCGCACCGCCGCGACGCGCGACGGCGGCCGAGCGGACGCGGGCGGCGGCGGCGGCGGAGGAGGCGACGGAGGCGCGACGACGAGCCCCGGCGGCGCGGCGTTCGTGATCAACGTGAGCGCGATGGAGGGTAAATTTTACCGGTACAAAACCCCGAACCATCCGCACACGAACATGGCCAAGGCGGCGCTGAACATGATGACGGCGACGAGCGCGGCGGAGTACGCCGAGCGCGGGGTGTACATGAACGCGGTGGACACCGGGTGGATCAACGACGAGAACCCGCTGGAGACGGCGGCGAGGATCGCGGAGGTCCACGGGTTCCAGACACCCATCGACGAGGAGGACGCCGCGGCAAGGTGCGTCGCGCCCGCGCTCGAGGGGTTCGCCGCGATGAGCCTTCTCGGCGAAGACGCGCCGACGCCGCCCTTCGGGAAGTTCTTCAAGGATTACAGAGAGACGGAGTGGTGAAGGATTGAATTGAACGGAGGGGGGTTGGGGCCGGGGGGAGGGGTGCTATGATACTACCGGGGTGGACTGGACGAGCGGGTATCGTTTTGTCTTTCGTGTGGTATTTCTCGCCAAATCTACTCTCTACGCTCGCGACGGTCGTCTGTTTTTTCCGTCTGTCACCTGGGGCCGCTCTTCGCCCCCTCCACCTGTGCCGGCTCCTCCTCGTCCGCCCCGAAGTCCGCCGGGCACGTCTCCGTCCACGAGCACCCCGCCGCGCCCTCCGTCTCGTCGAAGGACCCGCTCTCGTCGCGGCTCGGCAGGAGCGCCTTGTCGAACCGCATCTCCACCCCGCTCACCTGCGCTGTGAACTCATTCTCGAGCTGCTCCTGCATCTGCGACTGCGGCCTCTCCGCCTCCGCGTTCAGGGGCACCTGCAGCGCCTTCTCCGCGTCCCTGTTCACCGCCGCGCTCAGGATGGTGACCCACACCACCTCCACGCAGTCCACCCACAGGAGTTTGAAATCCTGGGGGATGATCGGGGAGAAGGTGAGCATGTGCACGAAGGGCCAAAACTTCCACCCCGCGCTGATCGCGTTCCACCACGTCGCCTTGATCTCCTCCACGACCCGGCCCGGCCGCATCCCCTGCAACGACATGATGCACGTCGTGTACGCGCTGTTCAAGAACAGGCTCCACGCCGTCTGGTCGGCGAACACCTTGAGCGGGGTGGCGAACCACGCCCCGTCGAAGCTCAGATTCTCCTCCGTCCACAGGAGCCAGTAGTGGCACAGCGGGCCGTGGATCAAAAACCCCGCGAGGCCCGAGCGCAGCGAGCGCTTGAGGTCCACGGTGGACATGTTCTTCCCCTGCGACAGCTGGCAGGTGAAGTCGCCGAGGGTGTACGCGACGCCGGAGGTGCACGCCTTCACAGGCACGGGGTGGTCGAAGACGGCTTGCTGATACGCCGCCAAGTTGTCCGCAGGGATGTTGCGCAGAATCTCGTACCACGTCCACCCCGTGCGGATGTCCGCGTCCACCTCCACCACCTGAAACACCGCGCCGAAACCCACCGAGCCGACGACGAGGACGTTCAGGGCGGTGTTGATCTCGAGCGAGTACTCGTCGACGAACCTTCGCGCGCGAGCGAGCAAAGACGCATCCTCCGGCGCGGCGATGGTCGCCGTGGCCGAGGAGGAGGAGGAGGAGGAGGAGGGCGCGGCGGACGTGGCGGCGGTCTCCTCCTTCGTCTCCACCGCGGCGAGGCGGACGCGCCGCCGCGCGGCGGGAGGGGCGCGGCGCGCGCCGACCGGCGCGTCCTCCGCGCGACCGCCCGTCCATCGCGCGGTGGTCGGCGACGAGTGGCATCGACCGGCGCATTTTTGACGATGCGCGACACGCGGGGAGGATATTTTCGGCGACGACGCGGGGGAGGCGCGCGCGCCGACGCGCCGCGCGGGGGACCCGAGGGGATGCGCCCGGGCGCTCGTCGCGAACATCGTCCGCGGCGCCGCGCGAGACCGTCCGCGTGAACCGGAACGCGCGCGTGCACGCGCGGCGCGGCTCGTCGAATGCGTCGCAGCGCCTCACCGGCGTGCACGTCATCGCGCGGACGCGGAGAGATAGACCCCCAACCCCCCGAACCACGAATGCCGCCGCTGGGTTCCCATAACCGAATCGCGAGCGGACGCGCCAATCAGCGCGCGATTTCGCGCGAAACGAGAGAGCGAGAACGACCGCGCGTGAACCGGAAGAAAACGAGGGTCCGCGAACCGTGGAAACGACCGCCGGCCGAAAATCGAGACGCGCCAAGGCGCAATTTCGCGCCAACCGCGAATCAAAAAGTGCGCCCCGCCAGGCGTTGTGTTGGAACTGGAATAAATCATTTCGCGCGGTGGGACGGATGTGAATGACCAGTCTCGCGCCCCTCCTTCGCCTACGCGCTCGCGAGGGCTCTCGTGTCCGTGACCCCCTGGGGGCGGTCCCGCGCCCCCCCGCCCTTCTCCAGCTTCCGGTTCAGGTGGTCGTGCGGGGGCAAGAACGTGACGTACTTCGCGAGCGGCGCGCACCGAAACGCGGGACACCGCGCGATCGCCTCCCCCCACGCCGCCGCGTATTCCCCCCCCTCCTTCCGACCCCCGTCATCATCATCGTCGTCGTCGTCGTCGCCGTCGCGCGCGCCGCTCGATCCGCCGCCGCTCCCGCGGGTACCGCCCCCATCGCCCCCGCCCCCGTCGCCCCGCTCATCGGCGCCGCGCCTCGCCCGTTCCTCCTTCACCTCGGCGAACACCGCGAGGAGCTGCGCGACGGCGAGGCACGTGAGGTGCGCGTTTTTCGCCAGACGCACGTGCCCGCCGAGCGGAAGCCGAGCCGCGCGGAGGCGCGCGAACGCAGAGGCGTCGCCCGCCGCCCCGCCGCCGCCGCCGCCGCGGGGGTTCGAACCCGCCACCGCGCGATGCGCCTCGGCGGACGTAGTGGTGCCGGTGATGATGGTGGTGGTGCCCCCCTCCTCCCCCGGGGCGATACCGACCCGCGGCGAATACGAACCCTCCTCCTCTTCCCTCGCGTCGAACGCGACGAGCGCGTCGAAGCGCCGCAGCGCCTCCTCGGGTTTCTCCGCGTGGTCGACGACGCCGCCCACCACGAGCGCGTCGCCCGCTCGCACGTCCTCGAGGCACTCCGACGCGTCCGCTGTGAGATACATCGCGCGCTTCACGGAGGGCGAGTCGAGGAGCCTCGCGAACGCCCCGGGGCCGCCGCGCACGGACACGCCCCACTCGCGCCAGGGCAAAAAGCGCCACGCGTTTCGCCCCCGCGCGGGCGGCGGAAGGTCCGGCCAGAGGCGGAGCGGGTTGGGGTTCTTTTCTTTCGGGTCGTCGCCGTCGACGCCGCCCACGACGTCGTCCCTCGGGTCGCTCGTGACCACCGCGAGCTGGAAAGGGCGCATCGCGCGCCTGTTCGCGGCGACGCACATGCTCACCTGGCGGCTCAGCGCGCCGTGCTCCGCCGCGGTCATCCGGGTGTCGTACGCCATGTCGAAGACGAGCCACGGGGGAGGCGGGGGAGGCGCGTCGGCGTCTTCTTCGGCGGCGGCGCGGGGGACGGGCGAACGCGGCTCGTCTCGGAACGCGATCCCCTCGCACCGCAGGAGCGGCGCGGCGTTCGGGCACGGCGCGTCGCCCGCCGCGCCCGCGCACGCGGCCCCGCCGCACGCGCGACACCTCCGCGCGCGACCTCGCGCGGTCGCGTCCTCGTCCCGCGATGAGGCGACGACGACGCGGCCCGCCGCCCGGGGATCGAGAACGCCCCACGCGCGAGCGACGACCGCGCCGAGGTGCGCGCGGTCGTACGCCGCCGCGTGCGCCTCCGGGTCCATGCGCGGGGGGGCGTCGGCGCTCGGCGCGTCTTCGTCGGCGCGGCGCGCGACGCAAGCGAGCGTGACGTCGAACGGGGCGTCGTCGCGCCCGCACGAGGCGGTGACGAAGAAGCGCCGCGCGCCTCGGCGGTGCCGACGCGAAACGCGAAGGTTCGTCAGCGCGACGCGGCCGCGCGCCTCGGACGCGGCGAGCGCCTCGAGCTCGCGCGCGTCCGCGAGGAGGCGCGCGTCGAGCGTGCGCATCGGCCCCGACCGCCCCCGACCGCCCCCGACCGACCCCGGCGAGCCCCGGCGCGGCGGAGGGCGCGCCCGCGCGTCGCGAAATCTGACCGCGCCGGGCAGCGCGGCGGCGGTCACGCGACGACGCGAGATGCCGCCATCAGCAGCGAGGCGTTTATTTTCATCGTCGCGTCCGAGTTCTCTCGTGGTCGCGCTCGATCCTCTCAACCCTCGCGCCTCCGCTCGCCTCTCGCCTCAGTCCTCGCCTCGCTCTCGCGGCGCGATGGCGGACGACTCGCCGGAGGACGCCCCCCCCCCGGCGCTCCGCGCGTGTCGAACGCCGACGCGGTTCCTGTTCGTCGCGAACGCGGGACCCGCCCTGGGGGATTCCCCCGAGGCGGTGGCGCGGGCGTTCGCGCGATTCGGCGCGGTCGAGTCCGTGCTCCCCGACGCGCGCTCGGCTCGGTGCCTCGTGACGATGTCCACGGTGGAGGCGGCGTCCGCCGCCGCGGACGCCGCGCACAAGCGTCCGTGCGACGCGCTCGCGGGGCGCGAGCTCTGGGTGCGCCACGCGATGGACCCCGCGGCGGTCCCCCCCGCCGGGTCGTCGTCCGCGCGTCCCCCCTCCGAACGTGTCGAGGCGCACCTCGCCCTCCAGGAACGCGCGTGGTGCCCCGCCGTCACCGCCTCCTCGGCCCTCGGCGTCCCCGGCGCGACGCTCATCCACGACTTCGTCACCCCAGAGGAGGAGCGCGAGATGCTCGAAGCCGCGGACGCGGAGACCTCTCTCTCCGCCGAGGCGAAGCGCGCGGACGACGCCGAAGACGAACACGCAAACGAAAACAAAGACGAAGACCAAAAACTTGCCGGGCCGTGGACCCGCCTGGCCAAGCGCCGCGTGCGTCACTTCGGGTTCGCGTTCGATTACGCCACGCGCGACGCGAAACACAGCGCCCCCGATCCCCTCCCCCCGGTGTGCGCGAAGCTCCTCCGCCGCGTCTCCGAGCGGTTCGGCGGGGACGTTCCCGGCGCCGACCGCGCGGCGCTTTGTGACCAACTCACCGTGAACGAGTACCCCGCGGGCGTCGGCCTCGCGCCCCACGTGGACACGCACTCCGCGTTCGGGCCGGCCATCCTGAGCGTCTCCCTCGCGGGCGGCGCGGCGTTCGAGTTCAGGCTCCTGAAGACGACGACGGGGGCTGAAGAAGACGGGGAGGCGGTGGAGGAGGAGGGGGAGGAGTTGGGGGAGGAGGGGGGGGAGGATCCGTCGGATCCGTCGGATCCGTCGGATCCGTCGGATCCGTCGCCGGTATTCCGCTCAGCTCCTCCCGCGGTGGCGCGGCGCGCGGCGATTTACCTCCCCCCTCGCTCGCTTCTGGTGCTCTCCGGCGAGGCGCGGTACCGGTGGCAGCACTACGTCCCGCACCGGCGGCGCGACCGCATCGCTGGCGAGGCGGCGCCGCGCCCGCGCGAGCCTCGTCGGGTGTCGTTCACGTTCCGGGAGCGGAGGGAGGGGCGGTGCGCGTGCGCGTGGCCCGACGCGTGCGACTCGCGGAGGGGCGAGGCTCAGGCGCTGAGGCGAAGAGACAGGCCGGGGTTGTGCGGCGAGGCGCCAAGGGCCGGAGCGGGTGCCGAGGGGCGGGGTGCCGAGGGGCGGGGTGCCTAGCGACGGGGAAGGAGTGCCGAAGGAGTGGCGGTGGCGATGGCGGTGGTCGTGGCCGAGCGGTGAGGTCGGAGCGAAACGGCGTTTTCGCACCGCGCCGAAAGGACGAGTCGCGTTCCGGTACACTTTTGTTTATTCGATACGTAGTCCCTTGATATTCGTCCGTCCCTCTCCCTCAGACCAGCTTCGGGAAGGTGGGATCGATCTCCTTCCGCCACGCCTCCATCCCTCCGACGACGTCGCCGACGACGGGGAGGCCCGCCGCGCGCAAAAACGCCTCCGCGAGCTGCGAGTCGTTCCCCCGGCTGCACACCACGTACACCGCGCCGGGCCCCGGCCCGCCCCCGTCCAGCGATCGGTTCCGCGCGTCCCGCGCCGCCGCGTCCCTCAGTGCGTCGCTCGCCGCCCACACCTCGCCGACGCGCGCCTCGAGCTCGCGAAGAGGCACGCGGAGCGCGCGACGCAAACACGCCGCGTCGGAGAGCCGACGAGGACGCACGTCCACCACGAGCACCGCGGGCTCCGAGTAGACGCCGCCGCCACCGCTATTCATAACGCCGCCGCCGCCGCCGCCGCTCGGGACGCTCGACGAACCGCCCGCGAGCGTCGAACCGGCGAGCGCCGCCCTGAGCGCCGAGGGCGAGACGCGGTTCGGGCCGGGCTCGGACCCCGGCAGCGGGGGCCTCGCGGTGCAGTCGAGCGCGACGGGGGGAAGAAACGACGCCTCGACGCGCGGAGGCGCGCCCGAGACGTCGACGCCCGCGAAGCGAGGCGGGCCTTTTTTCGTTCCGAGGAAAAGGTCCGCGCGCCTCGCCGCCGCCTCGCCGGGGTCGTCCTCCGCGGGGAAACCGACGACGCCGCCGGGAGAGCCTCGGCCCTGGTCGCGGTTCCGCGCGGCCGCGGACTTCGCGTCGTCCAGCGCACCGACGAGCGCCGCGTACGCCGCGCGGTCCTCTTCCACGCGGGACAGGGAGGAGGAGGTCTTCCCGTCGCGAATCCGAGCGTCGTTCTTCCGGGGCGGCGGCGTTCGGGGTTTCGACGGTCTCGCGCACGTCGTCGTTTTCGCGCATTCGTCGCCCTCCGCGTCGTGACTGTCCCTCCTCTCCACGAACGCGGTCAGGTCTTCGCCGTTCGCGAGCGTCTCCGGGGTGATCTTCTTCTTCTCGACGCTTACTTCGTCCCCGCACGCGACGCACGTCGGGTTCCTCGGCCTGAGCGCGAACGCGCGGAAGGATCTGCCCGGCGCGGCCGTCGCGTCGAAGCAGAGCATCCGCCCCGCGGCGCCGTCGCCGAGCCCCGCGAGCGCCTTGATCGCCTCGAGCGCCTGAAGGACGCCCATGATCCCCGGGACGGGGCCGAGGACGCCCGCGGCCGCGCACGACGCGCAGTCGCGGCGAGCCGGCGGCGTCGGAAACACGCACCGGTAACACGGGGTGTCGTCCCCCGAGGGACGAGGCGGAGGATGATTCCGGGTCGTCGAGGATTTTTTTTCATTCGCGGCGCTTTCGGGGGCTCTCGCGCGGCAGTAGACGGTGAGCTGGCCCTCCAGGCCGACGGCGGCGGCGGCGACGAGCGGGACGCCCGCGAGCGCGCACGCGTCGGAGATGAGGTACCGCGTCCTGACGTTATCGGTGCAGTCCAGCACGCAGTCGCAGTCGGCGATGAGCTCGAGCGCGTTTTCGTCGCGGAAGCCGTCGAGGTGCGTCTCCACGACGCATCGCGAGTTGAGCCCGCGAAGCGCGGTCTGCGCGGACACCGCCTTGGGGACCCCCCGCGAGCGCTCGCCGTGGATGATCTGGCGGTGGAGGTTCGAGACCTCGACGTGGTCGGCGTCCGCGAGGGCGAGTCGACCGACGCCCGCGGCGGCCAAGTACAGCGCCGCGGGGGAGCCGAGGCCGCCGACGCCGACGATCAGCACCTTGGCGCGGGCCAGCGCCGCCTGCTTCGCGGCGCCGAAGGAGGGGAGGGCGACGTGCCGCGCGTACCGCTCGAGGTCCGCGCCGGTGAGGACGTCGTCCGCGCCCGAGGGAGACTCCCACGTCCTGAGGTGGTCGGGGAACGCGTTCGGGGGGACGGACCCGAGGGGGGGATCGGCGGCGTCCGCGGCGTTGTTAGGCGCCGCGGAGGAGCGAGGCGCGCCGGACGCGGCGAGGAGCGCGGCGATCTCCGCGCGAAGCGCCGCGTTCTCGGCGCGGAGCGCGTGCACCTCGCCCTCGAACCTCTGCGTCATCGCGAGAAAAGCGCGGGAGGCGCGGGGGCACGACACGCGCGCGAGCGCCGCGCGCGCCCGGGTGTCGTCCGGAGCGGGCGACCGCCGACGCCTGAAGAAAAACCACGACGGCCGCCCGTCGCTTCGCGCGACGCGAGTCGTCGCGCGCGATGAAGTGTCGCTCGAATCGTCATCAAACCCTGCATTCGACGGGTCGCGCCGCGCGTTATTTTCCAGGCCGCGGGCGCGTCGCGTCGGGCGTTCGAGACGCTCGGATTGCGCCGCGGCGATCGCCACTCCGGCGCGCGGGCGGGACCCCCCGCGCGCGATGAAGGGCGGGATGCGCGTGCGGCGCTCCTCCCTGCGCCGGTGTTCGAGCGCGCTGCTCGTCCTCGGCGTGGCGTCGCCGATGCTCGTGCTCCTCGCGACCGGCGGCCTGCCCTCGTGGGGCCACGGCGCGAGCGCCGCGCGCGCGATCGACCTCCCGGGATCCGGGCGCGCGCTCGCGCCCTCCTCGACGGCGCGCGCGCGTCTCGACGTCGGCGCGACGGACGTCCTCGGCGCCGAGGCTCGCGGCGGCGTCGCCGCGGCGGGCTCGCCCGAGGCGAGGGCGCGTCTCCGAGGCGGCGACGTCCTCGGCGTCGACGCTCGCCGCGACCCGGCGACGGACCGCGGGTCCGTCCCGGACGTCGTCGTCGACCGAAGCGCGCGCCGCGACGCGCGTCCGGCGTCTTCTTCCGACGCGAAAGACGTCGCCGGCGCCTCGCGCACGCCCTCGGTGGTGGACGATTCCTCCTCCTCGGACGATGACCCGGATCCGTACGCGGCGGAGGACGCGGAGGACGAGCTCCTGGGGACGAGCTCGGACGATGCGGATTGGCTCGCGTCGGCGGATCTGGACGACGATCGGTGCTCGGCGCTGGCGGACGAGTGGATCGCGTCCCGGGACTCGATGCTCGCGACGCGCGAGGCGAACGGGAAGTCCGACATGATCTTCTTCCTGCACATCCCCCGAACCGCGGGCCGGACGTACCACTTCTGCTACCTCAAGCTCGCGTACCCGGAGCCTCGTCGGTGCGCCAAGTCGTACGACGAGCTGCGGGTCGACGTCCACCACCCCAACTGCGACATGCTCGCGTCGCACGACGATTACTCCCTCGTCGAGCGGTTCGAGAGGCAGCCGAGGGTGGTGACGATGCTCCGGGACCCCGTGGATCGGTTCCTGAGCTCGTACGAGTTCGCGGTGGAGGTTTCGGTTCGGAGTTTCGGGCAGGAGGCGCAGGTGGCGAGCTCGCGGGTGAGCACGAGGAACGTCTGGCCGTGGGCGGACGCGGTGCGGTACATCGACGGCGACCTGCGGAGGTACAAAAAGTCCGTCGACGAGGGCGGGCCCGAGGCGAAGCGAACCATCACGAACGTGTACGACAACTCCGTGTACACGCCGCTTCGGGAGTTCGTGGACCTGCCCCTGGCGCACGTGGACCTGCACAACGGCCAGTTCCTCCAGCTGTTGGGCCTGACCAACAACTCCAACCCCGAGACGGAGCCGCACGCGGCGAAGCTCCGCGCGTGCCTTCGCCGAGGCGGCGAGGGCGCGCCCGCGACGGAGGCGCTGTACGAATACGCCGAGCGGCGGCTGCGCGACGAGGTGGACGTCACGGTGACGCACGAACGCCTGGACGAGGCGATGACGTACTCGTCGGCGGCGCTCGGGCTCCACACCTACGGCCCGAGCTACAACGGCGCCGGGCACGCGCCCAAGCACTCCGTCATCCTACACAGGCGAATGAAGCGCCTGCACAACCAGGGGGAGAGGGAGGCCCCCGCGGGACGCCTGGACGACGGCGAGGACGAGACGGCGAGGACGGGGGGGGTGGAGGGCGGCGCCGGCGGCGACGACGCGCGGGCGAACGACGCGGCACGCGGCGACGGCGCGTCCGAGAGGGGGGGTCGTCGGCCGCGCGAACACGGGTTCGCGACGGGGTCGAGCGCGGTCGGGTTCGTGTTTCGCTTCGGTAAGGTCACGGGCGAGCAGCTCGCTCGCGCGCGTTGGCGCGAGGGGTACCTCGACGCCCTCGCCGCGGTCCTCGCGCACGTCGCGGGCGTTCGCGAGTCTGACGTGACGGTGATTCCGAGCCTCGAGCGCACGACGGGGCCGCGCGGGGACGATTGGAGGGCGACGGGGCCCAACGGGTTCCAGGCGGCGACGATCGAGTGGCGCCACCCCGATCGGGGAGAGTTAAAGGAGAAGTTGGGCCCCGACGCGATGGTCGAGCTCCTGAGCGCCGCGATCGACGCCAAGTCGGACGCGGCGACGGACCTGGTCTCCGCCGCGGAGGGGTTCGACTCGTACGGCGAGCTGACGATCCACGCGGTGTCTTGGCGCGTCCGCGGCGCGGCGCCGGAGACGCGGCGGCTCGGGGAGGACCCCAAGTTCGTCCCGCTCGGGGAGGCGTTCCGGACGTGCGAGCGCGCGCAGAGGAACAAGTACGCGAGGCTCAAGTCGAAGGCGTTCAAGAGCCTTCACAAGCACGTCGACGGGGACTTCGAGCCGTTCGTGCACGCGGACAGGGAGAAGATCCCCGACGCGCTCATCGAGCGCATCAGGAAAATCAACCACCTCGACGTGAGGCTGCACGCGTTCGCCAAGAAGCTCTTCGACGAGCGATTCGAGGAGAGACGCCTAGACGTCGCGGAGGAGATCCTTCCCAAGGCGCTGCCGCTGTAGTAGGGTCCGTGGGCACGGGTACTCTCGTGTGGGGGCGCGCGGGGGAGCGGGGGCGGGGGGGGCGCCATGGGTCGCGTTCTTTCGACGCGACGAAGGAAGGAAGGAACGAACCAACGGGGTCTACACTCTCCTCGCGGCGCGTTCTCGTTCGTCGCGTATTATCCGTACGGTAGGAGAAAAGACACTCGAAAAGACGCTCGAAAAGACACTCGTCGAGTTTTCGCGTCGTCGCGCTTATCGCGCGTCCGTCTGTCCTCACTCACCACATCGCGGCGGCATTTCTCGCCGCCCACTCCTTCGCGTCCGCGACGGCTTCCTCGTTCCACTCCGATTCCCCGTCGTCGATTCGTTTCTCGCCTTCGGCGTCGCGCGCTCCCCCGTCCCTCCCCCCTCGTCCTCCACCCGCCCGCGCGCCCCCGCCCTCGCCTCGGCGGTCCCTCTCCGTCGTCGACAGGTGGTCCGTCACCGGCTCGTAGTTCCTGCACAGGCGCATCGCGAGCTCCCCGCGCGCGGCGTTGGTTCGCACCGCCGCCATGGCGCCGCGGTACCCGAGATCTTTCGTGTCTCGCCATCCCACGACGAGCGCCGTCCCCCCGCTCGGGGCGGCGCCGCCGCCTCTCTCGAGCGCGTCGGCGTCGGACGATGATGACGTCGACGACGCGGTATCCAGAACCGCGGAGGTCTCCAGGAGGACGTCGCCGGACTCGACCTCGCCGTGGGCGTTGCCTTCCGGCGCGACGTCGTCGACGCGGGGTCGGCCGTCGGGGCCGGGGGCGAACGAGATCCCGGTGGCGTCCATGCCGCGCGAGACGTCGAGCACCACCTCGAAGCACGACGCGTGCTCCGGGGGGAGGGTGAACGGGACCCAGGGTTCGCTCGAGGAGGCGCCGGGCTTCTTCGAGGGGGCGTCGTGCGCCCACGCGAACGAGGCGGCCGCCGCGGAGAGCCGCGCCTCGTCGTCCTCGGAGAGGTACGCCTCGTCGTCGTCGTCGTCGTGGGCGTCGGCGTCGGCGTCGGCGTCGAAGGCGTACGTGACCGCGTCGTGGCGCTCCGTGACCGCGTCGCGGCTCGACGGGGGCTGGCGACGGCGCGCGATGAGGCGGCGCGCGCCCGCGGGGACGCGCGCGAGGCCGCGTCGACGCGAGACCGCGTCCACGTCGGCGAATCGGCGCGCGGGCAGCGCCCGGGGCGCGCGCGCGCGGGAGCGCCGAGACTCGGCCGCCGAGACGCGGGCGAGCGTCGTCGCGCGGGGGCCGGCCGCCGCCGACATGTCGCGAAAAATGCGCGCCGAACGCCGCGCGGGGTCGCGTCGGCGGTGGCCGTGCGCGCGGCGTGAGCGCTCGCGGAGGCTCGAGGCGCGCGGCTCCGATCGCGAGGACGCACGCGTGCGCGTCGAGCTCGGCGGAGGCGGCGCGACGCGCGCGTCGGCTGTGTCGGGAGCGAAACCCAAGTGCTTCGTGTGGATAAAAAGGACGAGAGGCCGTGGGTCGCGTCTGATCGCGCGGCGAGTGGCGCCTCGGCGCGCGGCGGTTTTTTTCGACCGGAGGGTGGACGCACGGCACCCGACGGATCTCCCCCGCCGGCTCAAAGTTCGTCCGCGCGCCTCCTCGGGTGGCGCGATGGAGGCGGACGGGGGGGTGTGGGATGACTTCGGGCAGAAGGTGGACCTCACGGCGAGGCTCCGCGAGATCCTCATCAACTACCCCGAGGGCACGTCCATCCTCAAGGAGCTCGTGCAGAACGCGGTGCGTGGCGAGCGAACTGTGTTGTTGCTTTTCACTCGAGCCGAGCGAGCGAGACGCGCTCGCGTCCCGAGGAGACGGTGGCGCGATCCGCCGTCCCTCGTCTCAGCAACCCCCCCCCGAGCGATCCCCCTGACTCCCTCCCCCCCCCTTCCTTCACTCCGCCCTCGCAGGACGACGCCGGCGCGCGATGCGTCCGCGTGTGCCTCGACGAGCGCTCGCACGGCGTCTCCTCCTTGGCGTACGCGAAGCTCGCCGGGTTCCAGGGCGCGTCGCTGCTCGTGCACAACGACAGCGTCTTCCGCGAGAGCGACTTCGAGAGCATCAGCCGCATCGGGGACAGCGTGAAGCGCACGCAGGTGGGGAAGACCGGGCGCTTCGGCGTGGGGTTCAACTCCGTGTACCACCTCACGGACATGCCCGGGTTCGTCAGCGGGCGGCACGTCGTGTTCTTCGACCCGCACTGCGCGTTCCTCCCGAACGTCAGCGCGAGCAACCCGGGCAAGCGCATCGATTTCGTCAAGAACGACGTCCTCGCCGCGCACCCCGACCAGTTCGAACCCTTCCGCGCGTTCGGGTGCGACATGCGCGCGGAGTACCGCGGCACGACCTTCCGGTTCCCACTTCGGACGCCGGAGCAGGCGAGCCTCAGCAAACTCAGCAAGGCGAGCTACGACGCGAACGGCGTGCGCGCGTTGCTCGCCGAGTTCGCGAAGGAAGCCGCGCTCGACGCGTTGTTTCTCAAAAACGTCGAGGTCGTGGACGTCCTCGAGTGGGCGCCGGGGGATGCGGAGCCGACACTCGTCGCGCGAACCGCCCTACACTCGCCGACCGCGGCGCTCAGAACGCACAGGGGGCAGTTCACGCGCGCCTCGACCGCGTTTGCGGCCGACGAACCGATCGAACCGCCGACCGTCTTCGAGGCGACGTTCGAGTCGACGAACCCGGCGCGTCGCCCCGCGGGCGACTCGTCGAACGATCCGGGGGCACCAACCCCCGCGGAAGGACCTTCGCGGCGGACGTTCCTCGTGTCGCAGGCGCTCGGGAGCCCCGCGCTGGACGCGCTCGTGCGGACCGGGCGGGAGAAGTTCGGGATGAAGCTCGTCCCGTGGGCCTCCGTCGCGGCGGAGATTGGCGGCTCCGAGGAGAGCGGGAGCTCTGGGGGCCGCGCGTTTTGTTTTCTTCCGCTCCCCGCGCGCACGGGCCTCCCCGTGCACGTGAACGCGTACTTCGAGCTGAGCTCGAACCGGCGCGACATCTGGTTCGGGGGGGACATGGCCGGCGGCGGCGCGGCGCGGAGCGAGTGGAACCAGAGTCTGCTTGAGCGCGTCGTCGCCCCCGCGTACGCTCGGCTTTTGGAGCGCGCGGCGGAGACGCTCGGCAACGTCGCCGCGTACCTCTCGTTGCTCCCGCGCGGGCGCCCGCCCGAGCCGTGGGGCGGCGTCGTCCGCGCGACGTGCGCGGCGATCGTGGACCTCAGGGTGCTGTACACGCGCGCGGACGGCGGGCGGTGGATCACGCCCCGCGAGGCGACGTTCCCGGACCCCGAGCTCGAGCGGAACCCCGAGCTCGCGGAGGCGCTTTGGGCCGAGGGCGAGCCCCTCGCCGACGCGCCGCCCGAGGCGCTGGCGTGCCTCGCCGAACACGCCGCCCCCGGCGGGTTCGCGCCCCGTCGCGTCACCCCCGCGGGCGTTCGCGCTTTGCTCAGGGGGAAACCGCCGCGGGAGCCCCGGCCGAGAGCGCGCGCGTTGACGCTTCTCGAGTATTGCCTCTCGGATATCGTCGACGAGGACGCGGCGGGGTCGGCGGCGGCGCTCGAGGGTCTGCCTCTCGTCCCGCTCGCCGACGGGTCGCACGGCATCGTTCGCGCGCGCGGCGCCCCCGGCGCGGCGCTCATGATCGTCCCCGCGAGCCACGAGGAGGTTCGCCTCATGCGGAACGCGGGCGACCTCCGAGTGGACGTCAAGACGACGACGGGCGATGAGAAGAGGGGCGGAGACCGCGGCGGCGCGGGGGGGGCGCTGACGGCGCGGCTTGCCGCGTTGGCGAGAAACGGCGCGCTGAACCTCCGGACGCTCGACGGGGACGCGCTGCTCGCGATCATGCCGCGGATCGTGCCGAGCGCGTGGAAACGCGAGGCGGCGAGGGGCGGCGAGGGGCTCGAGCGCGCGCTTTCGCTCCAGGAAGACGTTCCGTGGCGTCCGCCGCGGGACGAGGACGACGAGGGCGCGGGTGAGGCCGAGGTTTCCTCGGCTTCCTCGGCTTCCGACGCGTCGCACCCTTCGGTGGCGACGCTCGCGCGGCTCTGGCGCCGCCTCGCGGCGGTTCGTCCGGACGACCTCGCCGGGTTCGCGGGGTGGCCGATCGTGCCGATCCGCGGCGCGATCGCGGGCGAGCGCGCGTTGGCGCCCCTGGGCGCGTCCGTCGTCGGCGACCCGAACGCGGCGGCGCGGACCTCGGACCGCGTCCTGGACGCCGGCGTCGTCGACGCGCTGCGCGTCGCGAACGTGCGCGTGTTCGCCGCGGCAAACCCCTCCCTTTCTTTCGGACCCGGAGGCGGAAACCAACCCAGCGGAAACCAACCCAGGGCCCCGGAGGAGAAGGACCCGGAGGAGACGAACGAGGGTGCTTCATCATACTCGTCCTCCGGTCCCCGTTCGGCCGCGTCGGTCTCCTCGGTCTCCTCCGGTCGGTGTCCCGCGGCGGCGGCGTGCGCGGCGCACCCGGCGTACCGCTCGTTCACGCGCCCCGCGTCGTGCGCGGGCGTCGCCGACGCGTTGGCGGCGACGCTTAGGGTGGAGCCAACGCGAAGAAGTCCTACGAGCGGTACGAACGACGCTCCTATAAACGAAGCGCCCTCGTTCGTCTCGCCCGCGTTCTCGCGACGTGACGCGGCGGCGCTCCGGGGTTTCCTGATGCGCCGGGCGTGGTTCGGCGCCGGGGCGAGGGTGAGCGGGGACGGCGACGCCGGGACCCCCGCGCGGCTGGCGACGATCCGCGCGCTTTGCGTGTTCGAGGCGCACGCCGAGCTCGGCGCCGGGGCGGAGGACCCCTCGGGGACCCTCGGGGATCGTTCGCCGCCCCCGGGGCCTCTCGTGACGCTCGCGACGTCGAGCAGCTCCGGGGAGGTTTCGACTGGGAACGACTCGACGGGGAACGACGACGACGCCGCGCCGCTTCGCCTGGCGCCTCCCGGCGCGGACCCGCGCGTGCTCGGCCCCCGGTTCCTCAACCCTTCGTCCGATGAGGAGCGCCACGCGCTCGAAAAGTGCGTCGGCGTGCCGCGGGCGAGCGCGCCGGACGTGCTTCGCGCGCGCGTGTTGCGGCGACTGGACCGGCTTCCCGCGGAGGTCATCCACGACGTCATGCTCGCGGCGCTCGCCTCGCTCGGGTCCTTGGCGCACGCGGACGCCACCATCGCGGACGCCATCGCCGCGGCGCCGTTCGTTCCCGTGGGCGTCGTCGCGAAGGAGGGCGCTACTGATCGTTTCCTTCGGTCGGCGCCTCGGGACGTGTACGACCCGCGCATCCCCGAGCTCGTCGCGCTGTTAGACCCCGACCGTCACTTCCCCGCGCCGGGTCCGTTTCGCGACGAAAGCGCTTTGAACGCGCTCGCGGGGCTCGGCATGCGCAATGGCGTGACCCGCCGCGCGGTTCTGGACGCGGCGCGAGCAGCGGAGGCGGCGCGGGACGAGGGCGACGACGCCGCGGCGGTTCGAAGGGGCCGCGCGGTGTTGGCGTACCTGTGCGCGCCCGACGGGACGGCGCTCGTCGCGCCGAACCGAACGCGCGAGCGCGGCGGCGGGGTCGCGTCGGTGTTCGCGGGTCTGTTCGGCGGGGGCCAAGGCGGCGGCGGGAAGGCGTCGAGCGGCGAGAGGAGGGAGCGGGAGAGGAGGGATAAGGCGGAGGAGGAGGAGGATTTGACCCCGGAGGTTTTTCTCGCGCGGCTCCGCGACGTCGCGTGGGTGCCCGCGCGCGTCGCCGCGCCCGAGGAGGAGCCGGGCCTGCCGTGGCCCCTCGACGCGCCCGGCGTCGCGCCGCCGCGCGTCGTTCGGCCGTTCGACGACGCGTGGCTGTGTTCCGCGACGAGGAGGATCCTGGACGACGAAGGGGCGGAGGGGGTGGTCCCCCCTGGGGGACGGGGGGGGGGGGGGGGGGG
>MDSW01059614.1_pt1 | contig 19471 bp, 19 predicted proteins | sample 811171 | NCBI WGS metagenome assembly MDSW01 (sample SAMN05326641, study PRJNA326480) | marine metagenome | isolation source: seawater | place: Atlantic Ocean: North West | collected 2012 | reverse complement strand
TTTCTGTATAGTCAAATAGATCATCTTTAATTTGAAAGGCAATTCCTGCATTTTCACCAAACATCCTCATTTTTTCCACCACTTCATTTTTTTGATTAGCTGAGCTTGCTCCGCTTTCACAGCAAGCAGCAATTAACGTTGCCGTTTTTTTTCTAATAATCGTAAAATATATTTCTTCGGTAATATCTAGTTTTCTAGCTTTTTCAATTTGTAAAAGTTCTCCTTCACTCATGTCTTGCACAGCTTTGCTCATAATGTCTAGTAATTCATATTCTTTGTTCTTGACGGCAAGTAGCAGTCCTTTACTTAGAAGGAAATCTCCAACTAGCACAGCGACTTTGTTTTTCCATAGTGCATTAATAGAAAAGAAACCCCTTCTGAAATTCGCTTCATCAATAACATCATCATGTACTAAGGTAGCAGTATGTAATAATTCAATCATTGATGCTGCACGATAAGTATTTTCTCCCACATCTCCAAAAAGTTTTGCAGATAGAAAAACAAACATAGGGCGTATTTGTTTTCCTTTTCTTTTTATAATATAATACATAATCCTATCAAGTAAAGGAACATCACTTTTTAAGGATATTTTAAACTTGCGTTCAAACAAGTCCATTTCTAATATAATAGGACTTTTTATGTTTTTTAGTGTTGACATATGGATTAACTAGAGTGCGAATATACAAAGAAAAAAAGCCTATAAATAGTTCTTTTTAGCTTCTTGAAAAGTTATTTTAATTTGTTTACTAATTGTCCGCAGGCAGCAGCAATATCATCCCCCTTGCTTTTCCGCAAGTTTACAATGATTTTTTTGTCTACTAAGTAAGAAATAAAGTTTTCCGTTGTTTTTTTTGATGATTTTTCATAATCTATACCATCAATGGTGTTATATTCAATTAAGTTTATTTTACAAGGCGTATCTTTTGCAAGTGCTACTAATTTTCTGGCATCATCAATGCTATCATTAATACCGTTAAACAAGATATATTCGTATGTAATTCTGGTTCCAGTTTTTTCGTAAAAATAGTTAATAGAATCGCTAAGGATTTCTATGTTTATTTTTTTATTTATTGGCATTAAGCTGTCTCTTTTTTCATTTGAAGCAGCATGTAATGAAATAGCTAAATTAAATTTAACGTTGTCATCTGCAAGTTTCTTTATCATTTTTGAAATCCCAGCTGTAGAAACGGTAATCCTTTTTGGAGACATATTTAATCCCTGATTTGTTGTGATTAAATTAATACTATTTAGTACAGCCTTGTAATTTAATAGCGGCTCTCCCATTCCCATATAAACAATATTAGATAGTTTTTTCCCAAAATTTAAGATTCCCTCTTGATTCAGAATAAATGCTTGGTCGTAAATTTCAGCAGCGGTAAGGTTTCTTTTTAGTTTTAGCGTTCCAGTTGCACAAAAATGACAATCTAGGCTACAACCTACTTGTGATGATATACAAGCTGTTAGTCTATTCTTAGATGGGATTAACACTCCTTCTACTAAAAAATTATCATGTAATACAAAGCTATATTTTATTGTGCTGTCGGCACTTCTTTCCGTTTTGTGAATTTTAACAGGAGTTATAATAAAATAAGTGTTTAATAATTTTCGAACTTCTTTTGATAGAGATGTTAGCTCTGAAAATGATGTAGCTCTTTTTTTCCATAGCCACTCCCATATTTGTCTTCCTCTAAAATCAGGCAATTTATGTGTTGCACAGAATTTTAAAACTTCATCTAAATTTAAACTACGAATATCTTTTTTATCACTCATGTTTCTTTGCAAAGATATATTACTTTTGTGTATGCGCTTTTTAACAGCAGATTATTTATACCCGCTTAATACTGAGCCAGTAAAAGAGGGGGTTTTGCAAATTTCGGATAAAGGAGAAGTAAAAAGAGTTTTTAAAAATAGAGAGTTGATTTCAAAGGATAAGTTGGAATTCTTTGAAGGCATTTTATGTCCAGGCTTTATAAATGCCCATTGCCATCTAGAGCTTAGTCATTTAAAAGGGTTTTCTGAAGAAAAAAGTGGTTTTTTGAATTTCATTAGCACTATAGAGAATCGATATAATTTTGATCAACATGAAATATTAGAGGCAATTGAAAATGCAGAGTTAGAAATGATAAAAAATGGGATTTTTGGGGTTGGAGACATTTGTAATACTGCAGATACACTTTTCCAAAAGAAGAAGAGAAATTTGCAATATTATAATTTTATTGAAGTGTTTGGCGTGCAAAATAAGAATGCAAATAAAGCGATTAGTCATGCAAAAAGAATAAGAGAAGAATTTAGAGAGTCTGGAATGAAGTCAACAATATCTCCCCACTCAGCATATTCTGTTACTCCTGATTTGATGAGTGATATATTAAGTGTTTTTGATGAAAAAGATGACATTTTCTCTGTCCATATGCAAGAAACAAAAGAAGAAAACAGCTTGTTTAAATATAAAAAAGGCTCTTTTTATGATTGGTTGACACATCTTGAATCAACGCTTGATATATGGGGGAAAAGAGATTCTGCTCTAGATATTATTCAGGAATTAAAAAACAAAAAAATATTGCTTGTACATAACACATTCACTTCTAGAGATGAGATTACCGAACAGTATTATTGTACTTGTCCAAAATCAAACTTACATATTGAAAATTCGTTACCAAATTATTCTATTTTTCCATCAAAAAAACTGTGTGTTGGTACAGATAGTCTAGCGTCTAATAATTCTCTTTCTATTCTAGAAGAATTACAGATAATAAAAGAAAATTCTAATTTTGATTTAAACACACTTTTAAAGATTGCCTCCAAAAATGGGGCAGAAGCATTAGGGTTTGAAAATCTAGGAACATTTGAGAAGGGGAAAACCCCTGGAGTGAATTTAATATCTGAGTTTAAACAAGTAAAAGTTATTGCATAAAAAACTCAGCAATTTTCAGATCCTCTTCAGTGGTGATTTTTAGGTTTTTTCTTTCACCTAATACTGTTATTATTTTACCTCCAAATTTTTCAAAAACAGACGCATCATCAGTAAAGAAAGCAGAATATCTTTGAGAGTATGCTTTTTTAATATCACCAGCTCTAAAACATTGAGGTGTTTGTGTTTGGTATAAATTTTTGCGATTAATATGCTTAGAATCTTCCCCCTTTATCTTTCGTAGAGAGCTTGTTATAGCTAGGACAGGAAGAGATCCAGTAAGAGGGCCTGTTTTAGAGATTAGTAGGGTAATTAATTTTTTAGAAATAATTGGCCGAACGCCATCATGGATTGCAACAATTGAATTGTTATTTGTTTTTTCAAGTCCATTTTTTACAGAATGAAATCTTGACTTTCCTCCTTCGATGATTGTGTGTTTTGCAGTGAAATTATATTGCAAACAAAGCCTTTTCCAAAAATCAATTTCACTTTTTGGTAAAACTAGAATAATTTTGTCAAAATGTAAAAAATGTGTTATTGTATGCATTAAAACAGGCATGCCGTTTAATGGTAGAAATTGTTTGCGGATTTTACTCTTCATTCTTTCTCCACTTCCTCCGGCAAGAATTAGCGCTATTTTTTTCATTTTATATAATCAGCATAGCATCTCCAAACGTATGGAAATTATATTTTTTGCTTATAGCTTCTTTGTAAGCTTTTTTTAAAACCTCTAAACCAGAAAACGCAGCAACTTGCATCATTAGAGCAGATTGTGGTAAATGAAAATTGGTCAACATACAATTTGCGATTTTAAAATCATGTGGAGGAAATAAGAAAATGTTTGTCCATCCATCATGTTCAAGAGATTCGTTTTTTGTTGAAACAGAAGATTCTAATGTTCGCATTACTGTTGTTCCAACAGCACAAATCCTTTTATTTTCAGCCTTTGCAGTATTAATTTGATTTGCTGCTTCTTTAGAAATCATTATTTTTTCTGATTCCATTCGGTGTTTTGATAAGTCTTCCACCATAATTGGATGAAATGTTCCTAATCCAACATGTAGTGTTGTTTCAACAAATTCAACACCTTTGAATTCCATCTGTTTCATTAAAAGTTTACTAAAGTGTAGGCCTGCAGTAGGAGCCGAAACAGCTCCTTCATGTTTTGCATAAACAGTTTGAAAACGCTCCGTGTCTTGTGGCGTTGCATTTCTTCCTAGATGTTTAGGTATAGGGGTCTGGCCAAGAGCTGTAAGCGTTTCTTTAAATTCTTCATGCGTTCCATCAAACAGAAAGCGCAAAGTCCTTCCTCTAGAGGTAGTGTTGTCAATTACTTCTGCAATTAGTTCATCATTTTCGCCAAAAAACAATTTATTTCCAATTCTTATCTTTCTGGCAGGATCTACTAGCACATCCCAGAGCCGATTTTCGGTGTTTAGTTCTCGCAATAAAAATACTTCAATCATCGCGCCAGTCTTCTCTTTATTGGCATGTAATCTAGCGGGAAATACCTTTGTGTTGTTTACAACAACCCTGTCTCCTTCTTCAAAAAATTCATTTAGATAGGATACTTTCTTGTGTTCAATTTTTCCGCTATCTTTATGTAGAATCATAAGTTTCGCATCTTCTCTTTCTGTGGCTGGTTTTTTTGCAATTCTTGCTTCAGGCAAGTTAAAATTGAACATCGAGAGTTTGTATTTCATTTGAAAAAATGTAAGGATTAAATTAAAGTCCGCAAATATAACACTTTGAAAAGCAGAAGTCAAGTGATATCTAGGGATTTAATTTTTCTTCAAATTCTTTAATGTCAAGCCCCTTTGATAATTTGTAATCTCCAATAGCAGTTCTACACAATCTAGAAAGATGCGCGCCGCTTTTTAGTTCAGCGCCAAAATCATTAGCAATCGAACGAATATAAGTGCCCTTACTACATTTAATTTCAAAATGTACATTTAAATTTTCAATAGAAATAATATTAAATTCACGTACAAATACTTTTCTACTATTGATTGCTATTTCTTCTCCTCTTCTTGCTTTTTTATAGAGACGTTCTCCATCTTTTTTTAGCGCAGAAAAAATAGGTGGCGTTTGATTAATTTCTCCGAGAAAATGCTTTGCAGTTTGATGAATTAAGCTATTAGTAATATGTTGGGTTTCATAATTGTTGTCTAGCTTTGTTTCTAAATCGTAAGAAGGGGTTGTTGCTCCTAATGTGATGGTGCCAGTGTATGTTTTTTCTTTTTCTTGAATTTCAGATATTTTTTTTGTGAATTTTCCTGTGCAAATAATTAGCAGTCCTGTTGCTAATGGATCTAGAGTGCCAGCATGACCTACTTTTAATTTTTTAATGTTTTTGTTTTTTTGAATTAGATACTTCATTTTTTTTACTACATCAAATGATGACCATCCAAGAGGCTTGTTAATAAGAAAAATTTGACCAGTTAAAAAATCATTTGTTGAAGAAGGAAAGCTTTGCATATATGATTAGGACATGGATATTGCAATGACAATTGCTCCAACAGCAAAACAGTAGTATGAAAAATATTTTAGTTGACTGTTTTTTACAATTTTAATCATCCATTTACAGGCAAAGATTCCTGTAAAAAAAGCAGCCAAAAAACCTACAAAAAGATATGTAAAATTAGGGATTATTATTGTGATTTCTTCAGAAAACAAATCCTTCGCCATTTTCCCGAAAATTAGGGGGACAACCATTAAAAAAGAAAAGCGTGCTGATTTTTCTTTGTCAATACCTAGCATTACTGATGTTGAAATTGTTGCTCCTGACCTTGAAATTCCTGGAATTATTGCGATGGCTTGAGCACAACCAATTAGTATAGAGTCTTTAATTCCTACATTTTTTGCTGATGATTTTGCCTTGTCAGCTAAGAAAAGCAATAGACTAGTTAAGATTAACATCCCCCCAACCACCGTAAGGTTCCCTTTAAATAACTGCTCAATTTCAGTGTTAAAAAAAACTCCAATTAATGTAGCAGGTAGCATAGAGAAAATAATTTTTATCGAAAATTGAAAAGAGTGATTGTTTTTTAGTTTTATTAATCCTCTAAAAATTTCTATTAGGTCTTTTCTGAAAACCACAATTGTTGAAACAGCTGTTGCAAAATGCAAAACAACGGTCATCAACATGCTCTCTTTTCCTATTTTTTCTTCTCCAAGAATTGCTTTGGCAATTTCTAGATGCCCACTACTGCTAACCGGTAAAAATTCAGTTAATCCTTGAATAATGCCAAGAATAATTGCATTTAATATTTCCATCTTTTTTAAGAGCTTTTTGCTTTATACATGATGGCAAATAGTTGGATAACAAATCCTGTTGCTAATAAAATGGGAGCCAATGTCAGTCTTTGAAAATTAAAAATTTCAGAAGAAAATTTCGTAGGGTCTTCTGATCCTCCTCCAATCATTAAAAGAAGACCTAATCCGATAAAGATTAATCCAATAATTAGTAGAATGTAATTAGTTTTTTTGAATGCAAAGTTCATGGTTTTTTATTTAGTTGTAAAGTTGATTTTCATTTTGTTTAATATATTTTCTTACAGCAAAAAAAGTAGAACAAAAGCTAAGTAATAATCCTGAAAAGAAAACAAGCAAGAATACAATTCCGATTACTTTTAGGTCATCGACATTTAATAGTTTTACTTGATTTCCTTGAACTAATCTTATTGCCCCCATTAACATAAAAATAGCAAAAATTGAACTATATACTCCTTGATATACTCCTTTGATTAAAAATGGCTTTTGTATAAAGCTATTTGTTGCTCCTACTAGCCTCATGGTTCTAATTATAAATCTTTTTGCGTAAACAGATAGACGGATAGTATTATTTATTAGTACAAATGCAATGAAGAAAAGTAATATGCAAAAAACTAATAAAAAGAATGAGAATTGATTTACATTGTTGTTTAACTTTTCTACTAAGTTTTTTTGATAATAGGCTTCAAAAACCACTGGATTTGTTGTTAGTTCAGCAGTTATTCTTTCTAGACTGTCAGTGTTAGCATAAGCGGCATTTAATTTTATGTCAATGGATGATAAAAGAGGGCTATAACCTAAAAAACTTACAAAATCCTCTCCCAAATCATGCTTTAATTCTTTTGTAGCTTGCTCATTACTGACAAAGGCAATTTTCTTTGCAAATTCAGCAGCAGTTAATTCTTTTTGAAATTGAATAATTTCAATTTCGCTTGCTGAATTTTCTAACATTATTGTAAAGCCAATGTTTTCTTTGACGTAGTTAGATAATTTGTGAGTATTTATGATAATTAGCGAAAGAAGTCCAATAATAAATAAAACAAGAGATAAACTAATTACAACTGAGGCAGAAGAAGATACTATCTTTCTATTTAATGATTTGTTTATTACGTTTGTCATTCTGTTTGCTAAAATATAAAAATACAAGTTATGAATCCATGTTATTAATTAACTTTGCGAACAGATATATTTGAAAAATGAACTATAATTTTGGAGAAATAGAAAAAAAGTGGCAGGATTATTGGAGAAAAAATGAAATATATAAAGTTTCAGAAGACAATAGTAAGCAAAAATATTATGTGTTAGATATGTTCCCCTATCCTTCAGGAGCTGGATTGCATGTTGGACATCCATTAGGCTATATTGCTTCAGACATCTTTGCAAGATATAAAAGATTAAAAGGCTTTAATGTTTTGCATCCAATGGGATATGATTCTTTTGGGTTGCCAACAGAACAGTATGCTATTCAAACAGGAATCCATCCAGAAAGGGCAACGAAAAAAAACACAGATAGATATAGAAAACAATTGAATCAAATTGGCTTTTCATATGATTGGAGTCGGGAAATACAAACTTCCGATCCAAATTATTATAAGTGGACTCAGTGGATTTTTAAACAGCTTTTCAATTCATATTATTGTAATGAGAGAAATAAAGCAATTCCAATATCAGATTTAATTTTAGATTTTGAGGAAAGTGGAAACATTAAAACTGATGCGGCTAGTGATAAAAACACACTGAAATTTTCCGCTTCCGAGTGGAATAATTTTTCAGAAAAAGAAAAACAAGACATATTGTTAAAATACAGGCTAGCTTTTTTGTCAGATACATGGGTAAATTGGTGTGAAGGATTAGGAACTGTTCTTGCAAATGACGAGGTGAAAGACGGGCTTTCTGAAAGAGGGGGATTTCCGGTAGAGCAAAAATTAATGAAACAGTGGTCTCTTAGAATTACTGCTTATGCAGACCGGTTAATTTCAGGCCTAGATACTATTGACTGGTCAGAATCAATAAAGGATATTCAGAAAAATTGGATAGGAAAATCCTCAGGAGCTTCTGTAAGATTTAATGTTAAAGATTCAAAAGATATAATAGAAGTTTTTACTACAAGGCCAGATACTATATTTGGCGTTAATTTTATAGTTTTATCTCCAGAACACATATTAGTAGAAAAACTTACTAAAGAATTTCAAAAAGACGACGTATTAGATTATGTAAGCCAAGCAAAGTTAAGATCTGAAAGGGAGAGGCAGGCAGATAAAAGTATAACTGGAGTATTTACAGGTTCTTATGCAATTCATCCTTTCACCAAACAAAAAGTTGCAATTTGGATTGGAGAATATGTCCTTGCAACATATGCAACAGGAGCAGTTATGGGCGTCCCTTGTGGAGATCAGAGGGATTGGGGTTTTGCCACGAAGTTTAATATTAAGATTATCAATATTTTTAAAGGGGTAGATGTTAGTGAAAAAGCAAATGAGGATAGAGATGTAACAATTACAAATTCGGATTTTTTAGATGGTCTCACATCAAAAAAAGCAATTAAAAAAGCAATTCATTTGTTAGAGAGATCAAAATATGGAGAGCAAAAAACAATTTATAGATTAAGAGATGCTATTTTCAGCAGGCAAAGATATTGGGGTGAGCCCTTCCCAGTTTATTATAGAGGAGAGACAGCATATCTCTTGGATGAGCAAAAACATGTTGTGCTTCCTAGCGTAGATAAATATTTGCCAACTTCAACCGGAGAGCCTCCGCTTGCAAGAGCAAAAAAACATGACTGGAATGTGTTTGAAGGAGATAGAATGGAAACTAATGTTATGCCAGGGTGGGCTGGCAGTTCTTGGTATTTTTTAAGATATATGGATCCGCAAAACGATTTAGAGTTTTGTTCTAGAAAAAAATCAGATTATTGGGGGCAAGTTGATTTGTATATTGGTGGAGCAGAGCATGCCGTGGGGCACCTATTATACTCTAGGTTTTGGACTAAATTCATGTACGATAGGGGATTCATTTCTTTTGATGAGCCTTTTAAAAAAATGATAAATCAAGGAATGATTTTAGGAAGGTCTTCTTTTATTTATAGGATTAAAGATACAAATTGCTTTGTAAGTTTTGACAAAAGAAAAGCACATAAAACAATCAGATTAAATGTAGATATCAATTTGGTAAATAATGATGAGCTTAATATAAATAAGTTTAAAAATTCAAGAAAAGAGTATGAAGATGCGGAATTCATTTTAAATGAAGAGGGAAAATATTTGTGTGGTTTTGAGGTTGAAAAAATGTCAAAATCAAAATATAATGTTCAAACACCCGATGAGCTTGTAGATAAATTTGGCGCGGATACTTTGCGTTTGTATGAAATGTTTTTAGGCCCTTTAGAACAGTATAAGCCCTGGGATGTTAAGGGAATTAATGGGGTTCATAATTTTTTGAGGAAGTTTTGGAGACTGGTACATGATGATGAAAATAATTTTACTGTTTCTGATGCCTCCCCCAACAAAGAAAACTATAAAACCCTACACAAAACTATCAAAAAAGTTGAGGAAGAAATTGAAAGATATTCGTTCAATACGGTTGTAAGTACATTTATGATTTGCATAAATGAATTTACAGAACAAAAGTGTAATAATCGAGATGTTATTTCGGACTTTACAATTTTACTTTCATCATATGCCCCTCATATTTCTGAAGAGATTTGGAATAGGTTAGGAAATAAAGAGTCAGTGTCAAAAGCATCTTTTCCAAAGTGGAATCAAAGTTATTTAGTCGAAGATGAAATAAATTATCCAGTTTCTTTTAATGGCAAGACACGCTTTACAATATCTCTTCCTGCCGATATGCAAAGGAAGGAGGTTGAGTCTCAAATTATGAAACACTCAAAAACCGCTCAATATTTAGATGGAAATTCTATTAAGAAGGTAATAGTTGTTCCGAATAGAATTGTAAACATTGTTTTTTAGCATTTTGAAAAGTGAAATTAATGATTCGCTTTTTTATAAATAGTAATATTTGGGTTGCTTTTTGTGTTTTAGGGCTTGCTGCTTCTTCTGAAATTATTTTGCAAACAAGCAACCCTCAAATTTCTCAGTTTCTTTTTTTTGCTACTGTTTTTACTTATAATTTTCAGAGGATTGTTAGCACTAGGAAAGGCAATAATCATGCTCGTAAAAATTGGCTAAGAAAAAATATTTCACAGGTTTATTTATTGATGTTGTTTTCATTTTTAATGAGCGGGTATTTTTTTTTAAATTTTCAATTAATTACACAAATAGCAATTTTTTTTACGGCAATACTTTCTTTGTTATATCCTTTTGGTATTAGAAAAATTCCTTTTGCTAAGATTTTTGTTATTTCTTTTGTGTGGTGTGTTGGTACTATGTTCCTCTTAGTAATTGAAAACAACATTTTAATATCTCAAAATATTCTTTGGCATTTAACAGCAAGGATGTTATTTGTGTTTGCTATAACTATCCCATTTGATATTAGAGATTTAAAACATGATTGCGGCCATGTAGCTACAATTCCCGGCTTTTTTGGTGTTGATAAAGCAAAAGATATTGCCATTATCAATTTATTTATATGTGTGATTATTGGGGTTTTTCAGCTAGTTCAAAACGAGATTAATGAATCTGCTTTTTTAGCATTAATTTTGCTCTATTCTCTGGCTTGCGTTATTATAAAAAGATCTAATGAAAATAAAAGCGAAATGTATTTCTCTTTTTGGGTAGAATCGCTAAGTATTTTTAGTTATTTATTTTTAATAATACTGCTTTTGATTTTTTAAATCATATTGCTTACTTTTACTGCTTTATAAAATCTTTCATGTCAGAAAAACCCTCATCAGTACATTATATAAATTATTTGGCACTTGACAAAGTGTTAAATGCTCAGCACCTTGTTAGTAAATCAAAAGGAAAAGAGGCTCATGAAGAAATGCTCTTTATAATTATTCACCAAACATATGAGCTGTGGTTTAAGCAAATTTTACACGAATTGAATTCAGCAATGACTTTATTTAAAGCTGATAAAATTGACGAAGGTAATATTGGGGTGATTGTAAATAGAATGGATAGGATTAATAAAATCATGGAAATTCTTGTTGGTCAAGTAGATGTTTTAGAGACTATGACACCTTTGGATTTCTTAGATTTCCGTAATTATCTGTCCCCTGCTTCTGGATTTCAATCTCATCAGTTTAGAAAGATTGAGGTGCTCTTAGGGTTAAAAATAGACAAAAGATATCAGCCAGGAGGGTGTCCTTATCACGCACAATTTAAGGAAGAGAAAAAAGAAGAGATATTAAATTTGGAAGATGGAGCATCATTCTTTTCTTTAGTTGAAAAATGGCTAGAGCGTATTCCGTTTTTAAATGTAGAGGATTTTGATTTCATTAAAAAATATGAAAATGCGGTAAATGAAATGTTGGAAAAAGAAATTGAAGAAATTAAATTAGCAGATTTAACAGAGGAAGATAAAGCGCTTAGGATTCGTATGATTGATGAGAATAGAAAATATTTTGAGCGTGTGTTAAATGAAGATAAACACAAGCAAGCTATTAAAAAAGAAGAAACAAAACTTTCTTATAAAGCAACTATGTCTGCACTTTTGATTAATTTGTATAGGGACCAACCAATTTTGCATTTGCCATATCAGTTCTTAAGAAGTTTAGTAGACTTAGACCATAAAATTTCTGCTTGGAGATTTAGGCACATGCAAATGGTTGAAAAAATGTTAGGACAAAAAATTGGTACAGGAGGCAGTTCAGGACAAGAATATTTGAAGAAAACAGTAGATAAACATAAACTATTTACAGATTTTGCCAATATTGCTACACTTATGATATCTAGATCTTATTTACCAGAATTGCCCTTAAATATAAAAGATGCATTAGGCTTTAATTATGTTAAATAGTAAAACAATTTAGATGAATTTAGATTTAAAGAATAAAAATGCTATTGTTTGTGGTAGTACACAGGGAATTGGAGAAGCTTCTGCTATTGAATTAGCAAAACTTGGTGCTAATATTATGTTGGTTGCTCGTAATGAAAATAAATTAAAGGAGGTGTTAAATAGTCTAGATGTATCACAAGGACAAGGACATTCTTTTTTATGTGTTGATTTTGCAGATACAGAAAAATTAAAAAAGGAAGTTAACCGTTTAAACAATAAATACCATATTTTGGTAAATAATACTGGAGGGCCTGCCGCAGGACCTATTACAAATGCACCCCCTAAATCTTTTGAAGAGGCCTTCAAGATGCACTTAGTGAACAATCAAGTTTTAGTTCAGAAAGTTATAGAGGGAATGAAAAAAGAAAAATATGGAAGGATTGTTAATATTATTTCTACATCGGTAAAAGCGCCAATTGCTGGTTTAGGAGTCTCTAACACTATTCGTGCAGCAGTTGCAAATTGGGCAAAAACTCTTTCTGTTGAGGTTGGCTCTTATGGCATTACAGTTAATAATGTATTGCCAGGTTTTACAAATACAAATCGATTAAAAAGTTTGATTATTAAAAAAGCTCAAAATAGAGATTCAGAAGAGTCTATTGCACAGGAAATGAGATTACAAGTTCCTGCAGCTAGATTTGGAGAGGCAAATGAAGTTGCAAATGCAGTTGCATTTTTGTGTACGCCTGCTGCTTCTTATATTAATGGAATCAATCTTCCTGTAGATGGAGGAAGAACAAAGAGTTTATAGGTGGAAAAGATTTTAAATTATATAAATGGAGAATTAGTAGGTCCAGATGAAGGAAATTATTTAGAAAATTATAATCCTTCTAATGGAAAGGTTTATTCTTTAATTCCAGACTCTGAGAAATCAGATATTGATAAAGCAGTAGCGTCTGCTAAGGAGGCGTTTTTGACTTGGAGCAAGACCTCAAAACAGGAAAGATCTGATATTTTAATGAAACTTGCTACTACTATTGAAAAATATAAAGATGAACTGGTTAAGGCAGAAAGCAAGGATAATGGAAAGCCAGAAAAACTAGCTGCTTCTGTAGATATTCCAAGATCCTCTGCTAACATTCGTTTTTTTGCTGGTGCGATTTTACATGACAGCTCTCAAACACATGAAATGGATGGGATAGCACTTAATTATACTTTGCGTCAACCTATAGGAGTGGCCGCATGTATTTCTCCTTGGAATTTGCCATTGTATTTGCTTACTTGGAAGATTGCTCCTGCACTTGCTGCGGGAAATACAGTTGTTGCAAAACCTTCTGAGATTACACCGATGACCGCTTATTTATTTAGTAAGATATGTATTGAAGCTGGCTTGCCAAAAGGCGTTTTAAATATTGTACATGGCTTAGGGAGTAAAATAGGAGACTCACTCACAACGCATCCAGACATTCCTATTGTGTCTTTCACTGGAGGTACTGTTACAGGAAAACATATTGCTGCAGTTACAGCTCCTATGGTTAAAAAACTTTCTTTAGAGTTAGGAGGAAAAAATCCAAACATCATTTTTGCCGATGCTGATTTTGACAAAGCCGTAAGCACAGCTGCCCGAGCGGCATTTACTAATCAAGGACAAATTTGCTTGTGTGGCTCTCGTCTTTTTGTTCAAAAAGAAATTTATGAACCTTTCAAAAAAGCGTTAATTACTAAAACAGAAGTTTTAAAAGTAGGCGACCCAAAGGATCCAAGTTCAAATTTAGGAGCTATAGTTTCAAAGGAGCATATGTTTAAAATTTTGTCTAAAATTGAAGAGGCTAAAAAATTAGGAGGAAAAATTCTTACAGGTGGCAATCGAGTAATATTAGATGGAGAACTGAAAGAAGGCTACTATATAGAACCGACAATTATTGAAGGACTATCATCTGATTGTACGATTAACCATCAAGAGATTTTTGGACCAGTTGTAAGTTTGATTCCTTTTACAACAGAAAAGGAAGTTATTACAATGGCAAATTCTACAGAATATGGATTGTCAGCATCTATTTTTACTGAGAATATTAGTAAAGGACACAGGGTAGCCGCTAATATTGACTCAGGAGTTGTTTGGATTAACACTTGGCTGCTAAGAGATTTAAGAATTCCATTTGGAGGCATGAAATACTCTGGACTTGGAAGAGAAGGAGGGTTTAAATCTTTAGAGTTTTTCACGGAAGCTAAAAACATATGTGTTAAAATATAAAAATGGTAATATTGTTGAAAACCGAAGTAGATATATGTAGAGTAAATTCTGACAAAGTCAGATTGTTAAGACATTCAGAATTAAGAAAGGGAGAAGATTTTGCAACAACCTCTTATTTGCGAGACAACGACAAGGAGACTTTCCATATGGCAGGCTTTCAAGATGGAAAAGTTGTTACATGTGCTACATTTTATCCTGAGTTTTCGGAAAATATTTCTGCGCAAAATCCATATAGATTAAGAGGAATGGCTACTGATAAAAACTGTCAACGGAAAGGTTATGCTACAACTTTAATGCAAGCATCATTTAAAGAGCTTAAAGAACGAGATTGTGATATGCTATGGTGTAATGCTCGCTTAATTGCAATAGACTTCTATAAATCTATGGGATTTCAGATTATGGGAGAGCTATTTGATATAGTAGGCATAGGACCACATTATTATATGTACAAAAACTTATTAAATTAATGAATGGAGAAAAATTTAACTCAGACAGGGCCCCTGTAGCTGTAGGATTATATCCCCATGCTCGTAAGGTCGGAAATTTATTATTTCTTTCTGGAGTAGGGCCAAGAAAATCCGGAGAAAAAGATATTCCTGGAGTCACACTAGATTCAAATGGTGAGATTATAAGTTACAATATTGAAACTCAATGTCATTCTGTATTTGAAAACATTCGGTTTATTTTGGAAGATGCAGGCTCCTCTTGGAGTAATATAGTTGATGTCCAGGTTTTTCTTACAAATATGAAAGCTGATTTTAAAAAATACAATGAAATATATGCTGATTATTTTAAAGATAATCAGCCATGTAGGACAACTATTGAGATTAAAAGTTTACCTACACCTATAGCAATAGAATTAAAAGTAATCGCAACAGTATAAAAATTATAAATTATGGATATAAAAAAACCCTTTAACCTTCAAAAATGGATAGATGATAATAGACATTTGTTAAAGCCGCCAGTAGGGAATAAGAATTTGTATGTAGAATCGGAGGATTATATAGTTATGATAGTAGCCGGTCCAAATGCAAGAAAAGATTACCATTACAATGAAACCGAAGAGCTTTTCTATCAAGTAGAAGGAGATATAGTAGTTAAAACACAGCAAAAAGGAAAATTAGTTGAAGTTCCAATTAAAGAGGGAGAGATGTTCCTCTTACCCCCTAAAATTCCACATTCTCCAGTAAGGTCAGCAGGATCAATAGGATTGGTAATAGAAAGAAAAAGAACAAAAAAAGATCAAGATGGATTAATGTGGTTTTCTGATACTGCAAACGAATTATTATATGAGGAATATTTTAATTTGACAAATATTGAAAAAGATTTTTTGCCAGTATTTGAACGATTCTACTCTAATGAGAAATTAAGAACATGCCCTATAACTGGAGAGGTAATGGAGGTTGATGAAAGATTTGTGAAAAAAAATGGATAATATTTTTTTAGATATTAAGCAAGAAGATATTATATAATGAAAGCGGAAGTTGAAATTAAATTTAAAAAATATAGCATTGATTTCTCAGAAGGAATTGACATTTCCATTCCTTTGTTTTTTAATGGGGAACAGCCTAATACGTATGGAGTAGATAAGGCTACATCTAAAGCTTACAAAGATGGACAATTTATTGGAGACACAAGAAAAGGAGGACCTTGTAATTTTGAGACATACAGCTTCACCCCACACTGTAATGGCACTCATACGGAATGCATCGGCCATATTACAATAGAAAGAGTTGATATTTTATCCTCTTTAAATGAAGAGATAATTGCAAGTACTGTTATTTCGGTTTTGCCCAAAAAATCGAATGAACATTATATCCCCGATTTAAGTTCGGCAGACTTAGTAATTACAAAAAAGGACTTGGAAGCCCAATTGAAAAATGCAAATTCTGATTTCTTAAAAGCACTAATTATTCGAACTCTTCCAAATCTTGAGAAGAAGAAAAAAAGAGATTACATGAATAATGCTCCAGCATTTTTAAGTATTGAGGCAATGCAGTATATTGTTGGTTTGGGGGTCGAACATTTATTAGTAGACATTCCATCAGTAGATAGATTGTTTGACGAAGGGCACCTTTCATCGCATAATATATTCTGGGAAACTAAAAATAAGGAGTTTAGTTTAACAACAAAACACAAAACAATTACCGAAATGATTTTTGTCCCTGAAGATGTTAAAGATGGAACTTATTTATTAAATCTTCAAATTCCAGCATTTGTATCAGACGCTGCACCAAGTAGACCTATTTTATATAGAATAAATGACTTATAAGAACACCAAGCAGTTTTCTTTACAGCTAGATAAAGAAGATGAGTTAAGAAAATATAGAGACGAGTTTTACATGCCCTTGCAAAAAAATGGAGAGGAGCATATTTATCTTTGTGGAAATTCGCTTGGATTACAAGCGAAGAGAACTAAAAAATTTATAGATCAAGAATTGGAAGATTGGGCAAGCCTTGGAGTAGAGGGCCATTTCCATGCTAAAAATCCTTGGATGCCTTATCACGAATTTTTAACTGAAAGCTATTCTAAAATTGTTGGCGCAAAACACTCAGAAGTTGTTGCAATGAACACTCTTACAGTTAACTTGCATTTGATGCTAGTTTCTTTTTATCGTCCCACTACACTAAGGCACAAAATTATTATTGAGGCTGATGCATTTCCTTCTGACATATATGCTGTGGAGTCACATATAAAACAGCATGGATATGTAGTTGATAAATCTTTAATAAAAGTTAAGCCTAGAAATGGAGAATCATCGATTAGAATAGAAGATATTGAATCGATAATTAAAAAGGAAGGGAGTGAAATTGCACTAATCATGCTTGGAGGGGTTAATTATTACACGGGTCAAGTTTTTAATTTTCAGAGAATCACTGATTTAGCCCAAAAGAAAGGGATTTTTGTTGGTTTTGATTTGGCACATGCAGTTGGGAATATTAAATTGAAATTACATAAATGGGGGGTTGATTTTGCTGTTTGGTGCTCTTATAAATATTTGAATTCTGGCCCAGGATCTATTGCAGGTGTTTTTGTTCATGAAAGACATCATGATTTGGATCTTCCAAGATTTTCTGGATGGTGGGGGCACGATAAAGAAAGTAGATTTAAGATGCCAAATAAATTTAGTCCAATAAAATCAGCAGAAGGATGGCAGCTGAGTAATCCTCCAATCTTATCTTTAGCAGCTATTCGAGCTTCGCTTTCTGTTTTTGATGAGGTTGGAATGGATAGGTTAATTGAAAAATCTAAAAAACTAACCGGTTATTTACTGTTTTTATTAGGTAGTATTCAGACAGATAGAATAAAAATTATCACCCCAAAAGAGAGGGGCTGTCAAATTTCTATTAGAGTAAAAGATGGAAATAAAGAATTATTTGATAAAATAACAGCCAAAGGGGTGGTTGCAGACTGGAGAGAGCCGGATGTGATTCGAGTTGCTCCTGTGCCGTTATATAATAGTTTTTCAGATGTATTTAATTTTTGTAATATTTTAAAATTAGCAATACATGAAGAAAGAGGTTAGTATTGTTGGAGCTGGATTAGTTGGGTCTCTTTGTGCGCTTTACATGACTAGAAGAGGCTATGCTGTTAATGTTTTTGAAAGAAGAAAGGATTTGCGATCTGAAATGATTACGGCAGGAAAGTCAATCAACTTGGCGCTTTCTAAAAGAGGATGGACTTCGCTAGAAAAAGCAGGTATAGATAAGGAGGTGATGAAAATTGCAATACCTGTCTACAGGCGTATTATGCACGATACTCAGGCAAACCTGACCCATCAACCATACGGCAATGATGGAGAGTGTATATACTCAGTTTCGAGAGCTCATATGAATGTTTTAATGATGGATTTAGCAGAAAGAAATGGTGCAACATTACATTTTAATGAGAAATGTGTAGATGTAGATTTTGACAAATCAGTTGTTGATTTTGAAAACACAGTATCAAAAAAACAAAAGCAAGTAAAATCCGACTTTTTGATAGGAGCAGATGGAGCTTTCTCAATTATCAGGAAAAAAATGGTTAGCACTTATAATCACAAGTATGATTATAATGAAATTGACCACGACTATAAAGAATTGCTAATTCCGCCAGCCGAGGACGGCAAGCATTTATTGGATATGAATGCTTTACATATTTGGCCAAGAGGTGACTTTATGTTAATGGCACTTGCAAATCAAGACGGCAGTTTTACATGTACGCTTTTTGCTCCAAAAAAGGGGAAAAATTCATTTGAAAAATTAAATTCAAAGCAAGAAGTGGAAAAATACTTTTCTTCTGTTTTTCCGGATTTTATAGAGTTAGTTCCAGATTTATATTCTCAGTGGTGTGCAAACCCTACATCTTCCTTAGGTATAGTGAGAACAGACCCTTGGAATGTAAAAGGAACTTCTTTGATTATTGGTGATGCTGCGCACGCTACGGTTCCTTTCTATGGACAAGGGATGAATGCTGGTTTTGAGGACTGTAGAATTTTGAATGAGCTTTTAGACAATCATAATGAAAATTTTGCCGCTTGTTTTGAAGAGTATTCTAAGGTTAGAAAACCAAATGGAGATGGGGTGCAGGATTTGTCTATGCATAATTTTATAGTAATGCGTGATAAAACAGCTGATCCTAAATTTTTACTTCAAAAGAAAATTGAAAAAAAGTTTGCTAATTTATATCCAGACAAATGGATGCCACTTTACTCAATGGTAAGTTTTACAAACATTGCATATTCTGAAGCCTGGAGATTAGGTCAAATGCAAGAAGAGATTATGCAGACTGTTATGGATGATCCTGAAATAGAAAAAAAGTGGGAAAATGATGATATTATGCAAAAAATGCTTGATTTTTTGTAGTTTTTTTGTTTTTTTAAGGTTTTTTTATTATTTTTTTGGGTAAAGTGTTTTTTTGCAAATATTTTTATTTTTTTAATCATTTAATCTGTTTTTCGTTATTTTTTTCCTTTTATGGCCTTTTTATGGCCTTTTTATGGCCTTTTTATGGCCTTTTTGTGTTTTTTTTAACTTTTATCGGTTTTTTTTAAAATATTTTTTTAACAAAAGGTGTTTGTAGAAATATAAAAGCAGGATAAATCCATAAAAAACCTGTTTTTTTGTTGAAAAAAGCTGTTTTTTTACTGAAAAACCCTTTT
>MDSW01167417.1_pt1 | contig 19474 bp, 18 predicted proteins | sample 811171 | NCBI WGS metagenome assembly MDSW01 (sample SAMN05326641, study PRJNA326480) | marine metagenome | isolation source: seawater | place: Atlantic Ocean: North West | collected 2012 | reverse complement strand
GGCTTTACCTCTGACTTTACAAAAACAATGTAGCTCTTCATGTATCAATGTGCTAACGACTTGGTTAAACGACATCTCCAATATTGTAGAAACATAGATTCTAGATCCGTCAGTCCAACCATAACAATCATCTACATCTTGCAAAACTGCATTCTGAATCCTTGTAATGCTAGTACTCATTTTGTCAAACTTGACAGCTGACGGTTTGCAATGCATTTTTCGCGTCAAGTATCGTTTATATACTTGTTTAAATCGTTCTATATGCATGGAAAAATGAATCGTTGCCTTGCATTTTGCAAGATTTAAAAAACGAATATCAACACGTCGTGTATGTCTATCACTATATCGCGGAAAATATTTGTTATTTTCGTAGGCAAATCGAGTTTTCATTAAATTTTTTTTCGCATTTTTTAGAAATGTCATCAAATTGTAATTTATTTCTTGAACATTTGTAGAAATGAGCAAACAAAGTTTATTGCCATTTGTTTTTAAAGGAATATCTAATGTAGTAGACAATACTGACAAAGATTGCACAATGAACGAAACTGATAAGACATCAAATGTCATTGTAAAAAGTATACCAGGTTCTACCATATCTTCTGTCTATACAGTACCCGAATCCCGCCTTACAATCGACGAACTCGCACGACATAAAAGGAATTTGACAATGACACCGATCGATTCTTCGTTTTCAAATCAAGCTCCTCTTCATTTCAACGCCTATGAAAGTATAAATGGAATGTTGCATGTGCCTCGATTTTATGGAATCGAACATTGGGGAACTGCACAATTCGATAAGACTAGCAACGGAGTAGAAATGAACATAGATACTTTTAATGGCACATTAAATTCCATACAGCAGGACGCGTGTAAAACAACCATCGAACGATTATCCGGCCCGTTGCGAGGAGGGATGGTTGTATTGCCTTGTGGATATGGAAAAACTGTGTGCGCATTGTATATCGCATCTCAAATGAAACGTCGAACTCTCGTACTTGTGCACAAGGGATTTCTTGTCGAACAATGGCAGGAACGTGCAAATACATTTCTGCCTGGTTGTACCGTTGGCAAAATTCAACAAAACATTGTCAATGCAGACGCTGATATTGTCATAGGTATGGTGCAATCTTTATCGAAACGTGAATATGACAACGATGTGATGAATTCATTTGGCACTGTTATCATTGACGAATCGCATCATATGGCAGCACCCATATTGCACAAGGCATTGCGTCATATTCCAGCGCGATACATTGTGGGGTTGTCTGCAACACCGAATCGAAGAGATGGACTTACATGTCTATTATATTGGAGTATGGGCTCTATTTGTTATAAAATCGAACGTCAACCTGAACACACACTTGTGTCGTGTGTTCTATATGAAGGAGGAAAGAGAAAAGAAATCGTGTACAAAGATGGTCGAATCAGCATGCCGCTCATGCTCAATTCACTGGTTGAAGATGATCATCGAAATCAAATCATCGTAGAGCGCATGCTTGCGTGTTACAAGAACGACCGATACATTATCGTATTGACAGACCGTATCAAACAATTGGAGAAATTGTATGTCATGCTGTCAAATGACGGCGTTCCCGCCAAAGATATGGGATTTTATATCGGAACGACCAAAGCATCAGATCGTGCAGTATCAAGTGAGTGCAGAATCATATTGAGCACATACTCCATGGCAAAAGAAGGCTTAGACATACCTCGTCTAGACACGCTAGTAATGGCAACGCCAAAGGGTGATATCGTACAAGCAAGTGGCCGAGTGCAACGAAAGCATCCAGAAAAAAATACACCATTAATAATCGACATCGTAGATACCTACTCAGTATTCGAACAACTCCGATGGAAACGATGGGCTTTTTATCGACGCGAAGGTTTTGCTTGCCAAACATATGACATGTCTGCAGAAAATGCAATATGGTATACTTGAACTTATTCACATCAGCGAATACGCTATCACACAATACTTGTCGTTCATATTCTTCGCAGCTGAAATCACATTAAGTTTATCATCAATGACATAATCGGTCACAATATTCGATTCATTTTTCATCTTCTTAAACAATTGCATCGAATCGTGTCTGTCAATATTTCCTTCTTTAGATATTATTTTAGCATGTGTATCCAAATGCACATGACTGCCGTCATGGTCTAAAACGACAATGCTTGTATTCTCGTCTGGACTTTTTATTTCTTCCAATTCCTTACTCTCTAATTCTACAAGTGTTTGCTTTGCGATGTTTGGTAATTTCTTACTGTGATCGCATTTATGTATGATTGTTTGCGCAGATACTACATAATACATAATCACAACAATTGCAAAAATTATCCAACAAACGCTCGTCTTCATGTCTTGTAATATTGAACGAAAAAAAAGTTTCGCTCTTAAATTAAAATAATGTCCTAAATACCGTACTATTTTTTTTTCAAATCAGACAAATTCATAACACCGTTCAGCAAAACAATTCAAACAACCTACAAGCAAACTCCCTGCATCAACACTACCACTTATACTAAACATTGATGCTATATCTGTCGCACAAGCACTACTAATATTTGACGGATAAATGGAATGCAAAAACATGCAATCACCAGCAGTAATCATTTTGTCCAAGTTGAAGTCCAAGTATCGATAATTATCGTATTGACAATTCTCCATAGTATCTATCATTGGGAATATGGGAGGCGGTGACAATGGTGGTGGCGGTAGTGACGGTGATGACGGAGGCGGCGACGGTGGAGGTGATGGCGGAGGAGGCGGAATAAAATTGCTCATACATGGGGTTGAACCTTCACAAGTAGTTCCTGTCGATAAACGTCTACGCTCATCACCCGAAATCATAAAATATGGTTGAGGCACAAAATCTAAAGTGAGCTCATAAACCACCAGTTGAAGCACTGCATTCGTACTGGCGTCGACAAATGCTTCAAGTACAATATCGAACACTGTCATATTAATCGGATTTCCTAACGAGTCCTCGACTACTATTTCTGCTTCAATATCTGCAAAATCAACCGTAAACCCATTCTCTAGAATATAGTTTGTTTTCTCGTCGTGGTATAACAGAAGAAGCTCCGCATCCTCTTCTCTCGCCACAAAATCATACCATTTTCCATTAAAACAACCGTAAGATGGGTCACTGGGATCGTATTCAGGATGCTCGTATATCATCAAATCATCTAAAATATCTACTGTTTCAAGTTGTTGATTGTTCATCTGGAAACATAGGCGTTGAATACCGCTGTATTGATAAACGTCGTCAAAATCAGTCGCCCTCGCAATCCGGAAAAAATCATCTGTCTCTTCAAGTTTAGCAAATCGCATGTTTGTTTCGCAATACTGTCGGTCAACGTCATCTATTGTTAAATTGCCACAATGCAACAGACGAAATCGTACTTCTTCACTCGCCTCGCCTCGAATGAAACGTTTCAATCCATCATATCGCAATAATGTATAAAGACCGTCATCGTTATAATACAATCGATACGAAATATCCGTTTCTTTTTGCGGATGCACAACTAATTCGTTGCCTTCATCAAATCTCAAAAATGGTTTCGTATCATAACATGGACTATCACTTATATCCTGTATTTCCCAATCTTGTTGCGTAAGACATGTGGAAGCCTCACTATAAAGAAAGGATGTATCCACATTAGTCTGATTGTTTACACTTACTATACCAGAATAATCGTACCTGCCCTCAGACTCTGATGCCAAATGTCGTCTTCTATTGTTGGCTGTATTGTTGGCTGTGTAAGTTGTTATACCTATCAATTCGTCCAGACTAGTTGTATTGACAGCAGTCCCAACGGAAAGGGTATAGTTCGCAAGAGTATTGAAGAAAATCGCGCTTGGTAAAGCTGGCGCCAAAGGTGGACGTGGAGGAAATTCGGGAGGTCGAGGCGAAACTGGAGGCGATGGTGGCGTATGAGGAGGAGCTGGAGGTGAAGGCGGAGGCGCTAAAGGAGGTGGTGAAAACGGCGGTAAAGAAGGTGCTAATCTTATCTGTCCATCTTCAGTATATGCAGCACCTGGAGGTAGAGGTAACGGTGGTGACAAAGGCGGATGCAAAGGTGGCGGTGGCGGAGGCGGAAGAGAAGGAGGAGGAGATGGCGGAAGAGGAGATGGTGGAGGAGAAGGAGGAGGAGGAGAAGGAGGAGGAGATGGTGGAGGAGGAGATGGTGGAGGAGAAGGAGGAGGAGGAGAAGGAGGAGGAGATGGCGGAGGAGGAGATGGTGGAGGAGATGGCGGAGGAGGAGACGGAGGAGGCGGAGATGGTGCTGGATTTATCACACTGTGGTCTACTTGATAGACGCCGTCACTCAGCTTACGACGACCAGGATATGTAGGAGTATTCGGTGAATCGAACTGCAATGCTCTAAATTGAATCTCGGATATTAAATTCTGAGTGGCTTGCGACAAGTGCTCCTCCAAGAACAATTTTACAAACAAAGTAATATGTAAATCGTATCCAGAAGATAGTCGCCGATATGGAGCCAACGGCAAAGGTGGTGGTGATGGAGGCACCGGTGGTGGAGGCGGATGAGAAGGCGGAGAAGGAGGAAAAGGTGGAGGAGGTGAAGGATTAGGAGACACAGGTGGAGAAGGAGGCTGAGATGGCGGAGGAGGAGAAGGAGGCGGAGGATAAGGTGGTGGCGGATCAGGTGGCGGAGGCGTTGGCGGTGGAGGAGAAGGAGGCGGAGATGGTGGAGGCGGGACAGGAGGAGGAGGATATGGCGGTGGTGGAGATGGTGGTGGCGGAGATGGCGGAGGTGGAGATGGAGGCGGAGGAAGAGGAGGAGGAGACGGATTACACCATCCAAACACAGACGCCGATTTATTGTTCACATTCGAAAGATCGTTCCATTTCGTTGCTGGAATAATAGGAAATAATGTGAAAACTGCATCAGAATATATGAATACATTACGACGATCGATATTTGGATCGGTATTACTAACCCAATGAATCATTTCACACGCATCAAATGCATCGCTTGACATTAGTAGTTTCAATTCCATCAATGCACCCCACGATTGTCCAGGTGATAAAGGAGGATACACCGGCGATGGTGGTAGAGAAGGAGGAAGTGGAGGTGGAGGAAATGCGGGAGGTGGTGACTGTGTAAAATAATTCAGAATCAACGGATTCGATAAAGTATAATTGTACTCATCGATGCGAAATAATATAGTCTCAGTGATATTGTATGATTCCATATCACCATTCTCGTACACAAATGACACTGTAGAAACATTCTCAAATTTTGAATACACAGGCAACATCCAAAGATATTCACCATTGTAATATATACTCTCATTTTGAAATCCAATGATATGCGATAAATTATCAAACGCATACAAACTTCCAGAAATGGTACCCATAATTCTCGCCGCAAGTAACATTTGATGCTCAAATCGATTTGGAAGTAAATCCTGCTCAATATCGGGTGTTACTAAGAAAGGTATTGACAATGTGTAATTGTATACATCTTTGCTAAACGAAATAGACGGATTCAATCGATATGACGCAGAATTTGAATGCAAATAGGAAAATAAAATCACGATTTCATCGATATTAGAATATACTGGAAGCATCCAAACATACATATCATCATAAAAAGTGGATACATTCGATAAACCCAACATGGTGTAATTCTCCGAAAATGCAGCTATTCTTCCACCTGATACATCCTGACTTTGAAATTGTACACGGATAGTAATAATCATTTGATACTCGAACTCATGTGCATCCAGAACAAGCTCATCCGTGAAAAAACTTGGAGGCGGTGGCGGTGAACTTGCTGGTGACGACAATCTTCTTCCTTGAATCCCTCCTGTATTACTTTCTGATGAGGATGGTGGCGGAGGTAGAGGAGGAGGTGGAAATGATTCATTACTGTCACTTCCTCCAAACCCTTCTGCTGGTGGAAGAACTGGCGGAAGAGCTGGCGGAAGTGAAGCTGATGAACAAAGACTGATTGAAGATGTCGATTTGACTTGATCTATACACACACTTGTAGCACATGTCGTGTTTTGCGACCTCGGTACCGCATGACTAAACACATTCGTGTCATTATTATAAAAATTATCAACTAAACTTGTTTCTACAACTCTTATGTTTGGATCACAATGCACCCCATCTATAGCACAACTAGAACCACTGACAGGTTGAAAACAACCAACTTCAGTACAGTTGACAATCACAACACCTCCGATTGACATAATTCTCGCATGTTCTGGAATATAGACACTACACGGCGGCGGTGGCGGTAATGATGGTGGTGGCGAAGGCGGTGACGGTAAAGGGGAAGGCGGTGGCAATGGCGGAGGATATGGAGGCGGTGGAGATGGCGGAGGGAATGGAGGCGGTGGAGATGGCGGAGGGATTGGAGGCGGTGACGGTGGAGGGGAAGGTGGTGGAAAGGGCGGAGGGGATGGAGGCGGTGACGGTGGAGGGGAAGGCGGTGGCAATGGAGGAGGAGATGGAGGTGGAGGAGAAGGCGGTGACAATGGCGGAGGAGATGGAGGTGGAGGGGAAGGCGGTGGAGAAGGCGGCGGAGGCGACGGCGCGTCAAGCACGACTCCGTTTTCATCATAAATCGCTCCCGGAGGCAACGGCGGCGGCGGCGACGGCGGAGGCGAAGGCAGAGGAGACGGTGATGGAGGTGGTAGACTGGGCAGTGGCGGAGGACTGGGTGGAAGCGGAGGAGGAGGGGGTGATGGAGGCGGTGGAGGACGAGGTTTAACTCGAAAGCATAGGTCAAAATTATAACTAGAAGGAAGAGTAGCTGATCTATATTGGATGTTAATATCGGGATTGTTAGAATCCCATGTCCTAATATTAGTAAATACAACATCATCGTATGAATCTAATCGCATCCAACTATCATCGTCCTCGTAGAGAGTACAAGGAGCAGTCGCTTTCCAATTATCATGTTGACTTTGGTCACCGAACACCGGTGGGTTGGAATTTAATAGTAGTGAGGCGTAAATATCCCTATATTTAAAACACATACTCCTCAAAGCCAAACGAATCTTGTTTTTAGTAGTTACTAAATCAAAAAGCGTATCGCTACCGTCGAACCAACTCCACCCACTACCACATGATACAAAGGTCCTTGGAATTTGAAAATATCGTACTCGAAACTCGTGTTCTGAAGTCGACTTTATCGATTCCTCTTTCGTAACATAATCATCTGGTAAACGTTGAGTGTCACCAGGTAACGGTATAGAAGTTGTATCAATTAGGAACCTTCCCGATACATTCTGTGCTAAAACATCAGACAACGCCATCATCAAATATATAAGTCGTACCATTTATTCATATGTCACAAAAAAAAACCACTCATTTTCTTTATTTTGATCTCATGTAAAACGACACAACATATGCAATACAACTTATCACAAGTGCAGTAGGAAGAACTATCCATACCAAATAATCATTTGTAGATTCATACACTACAGGCGATGTATACGCAGGAGGAGGCGGTAAGCTTTGATTTAAAGGAGATGAAGTTGGAGACGAACTTGGTGGAGGCATTGGTGGTGTGATCGCTGTTGTGGTTGAAGTGAAGGATTCTGAATTCACACCTAGAGCACTCGCTAATGCTGAAGGCATGAATGCTGCTTGCTGTTCCGCCAAAACATTTTGCGCATCCGCAACTTCTGTCACAATGACCACCTCCGCTTCTACTGATATCACAGTTGTCGAAACATCATCAATTACACCGATATATCCAAGATTTTCGGCAAGAGCAGTCGCGTTCACGGAAGAAGCGCCGAAATTGCCTCCGCTTTCCGCTCCAAGCTGCCAAGTTACTTCAAAGGTTCCAGATTCCGACTGCAAACGTCTCCCTGCACTACTATTCACATACACAACCACGCAAGATGCATTGCATGGAGGACTTAGACTTGACATGAGAGCTGACTCCACCTGGTTAATAGGAAGAACAACAGGTAGTGTAAACTGAATTCGATCCTTCTTTCTAATGTACACCTCTGGTGTATGACCACTACCACTCGACGCAACAGTCGTGAGAGAAGTATACAGAGCAGCTACAGTCATACCAGATATAGCAACGGGGTCAATGACAATTGTAGTAGTGGTGGCAACCGAAGCTGGAGCAAAAGGCGGAGGAGTTGCCGGAGATGGTGGTGGAGGAGGAGGAAGAGGAGACGACGAAGGAGGTGGCGAAGGCAGCGGAGATGGAGGCGGCGAAGGAGATGGCGAAGGAGATGGCGAAAGAGGCGGTGAAAGAGGCGGCGAAGGAGACGGTGAAAGAGGCGGCGAAGGAGACGGCAGTGATTGATACCTTATACCACAATCGGCACAATCCTGCCCATATAGACATGTAACATATTCTGAACCTGGTCCCCCGTCATCGCATTGACCGTCGGATCTGTAGGAACATTCATTGCCGCAAAGCATATCGGTGGGCGGAGGCGGTGGAGGCGATAAAAAAGGTGTCGTCGGAGGTGTCATCGGAGAATAACTACAAAGATCACATACTGGCGGAAAAGGAGGAGGAGGTGTAGGTTGATGTAGAAGTATATGATTGGTAAGAACACTCAAAACAACAAATATCATTTTTTAATTTACAAGTGGAAAATCGAATTGGTAGCTCATGGGATAAAAAATTTATTGCGCTAGTCTATGATACCATTTCTGATTTCGATGTCAGTTGTGTAGAAACAAACGCATGGTAAGCGAACGAATGCGGTTCGTCTTGTATATTTTTTTCCATTCCATAAAAGTAAAATGATTAATGCAAAGGAAAGCGTAGCGGCGTATTGCAAAGCACAATCCGATATCAATAAAATTGACAAGCTACACGAAGAACAAAAAAAGACATTAAATGAACGCATCAAAACATGCAGATCACTTATATACGATGCTCTAGCAACCAAGCAAATAAGCTGCATCGAAGTATACGAGGAAAACGACACAGATCCGACATATTTCCGACTCAAACCAGTCACCGCAAATGTATCATGGTCGATCGAGATGATTTTGAACATTGTTTCATACATCAACAAAGAACAACTCAATTCATGTGCAGAAAGAAACAACAATGACCTACCGAAAATGATAAGTGCTACAATTCAAGACTTTGCAAAAGACGAAAAAAAGAAGAACACCACCGACAAAATGGCATTGACAATTACTCCAAATCGAGAACGAGGTTATACTCGAGAAACAAACAAAATTCCGGAAGAAACCATGCAAATCGCAAAAGAATTGTTGCACGCGCGACGCGAATTGACAGCTCTCAAACAAAAAACATCAAACGAAAAAAAAGAATCTATCAATGCACAAAAAGAAGTGGAAACTATCGTCAAAGACGCTTTAAAAATGTCAGATCCCGAGAATAAAACATCACGTGTTCATATGATGCAAGGCGACAGCGAATGGGTGTACTATTTGCGTTGCAAAGAACAGGAACGCACACAACCACTTGGAATTCGCAAAATTGTACCGCTCATCGAAAACGCAGTTGCAACTCTTCTTGATTCATATGGAATGCCACGAGAATACAATGAAACATTCAATTTGGACTCGCAATTTTGGAATGAATTGTGCAACAAAATCTCGTCGCAATTCGAGGCAGTCGCATCTGAAACTAAAACAGTCTCTAAATTATCGCTAGATAGAGGAGCACCACGTGTCAGAAAAAAGTAACTACGGAGCTAAAATGGTAGTCACAAACACAATAGCCCAACACAACCACCATCCCCGCATCTCCAAAAAAGCATACACACTCGACAAATTCATAGTCCCTCGCGATACTAACAATCCCCAAACAAGATTGCAAGAAAACGCAATTCCTTTTGATAAAACCTCTTCCCGCAAAGATTCAAGTGGTGGTTGATACAGCATAACAACTGGAATCCAATGAACAGTGATATCAAATATATAAAAAAGCACACCATTCAACCCAAGCTTTTCCCACAACTTGCAATGATATCCCGGATATATGATATTTACCATTTCAAAAGCAACAGCAGTAGCACATATACTCGCATAAAACCCTCGTCTCAATAATTCACTTTGCGAGAACATGTATAGAAACAAGTTTACAAATGTCCATGGTGGATTCAAAATAGAATCTTTCACTACCTTCAATATATCAAACTTGTTGTTCAGCAAAGACTCCGTCATTTGCATATTCACAGTCACACTCGGTGTTGCTGTCTCTATCATTTACTGAGTTATTTTTTTCGAAAAAAAAACCTCAAAAAATGACAAAAATGTCAAAATCTATCCGCGCAACCGAAGACTTGTTTATGCAACCTTACTTTATTCCAAACTGGCATAGGTTATCGGCAATCATTACCCAACAAGATCCACCATGTGTAGAGGAATTCAAAGAACTTATGAAATGTTCAGAAACAAATACACTGTTGAAATGTACAACGCAGTATATGAATTTACTATATTGTCTACGGAGAAATGGATACGATTGTGAATAATGCTCCAAAATTACTCGGGTGGGTTTAACAATGCGTTCACTAACGGCCAGTGTTTCGCTCTTTCATTTGTAGCTTCCCAAACAACATTTGGAGCGTGATTGTCGCTGATTGCTTGTGACATTCTTCCAGCACAAATACACCAATTATCTCCTTCTTTCAATCCAGGAAACGATCCTGATGGTGTGATCAAATCATTACCTTGTGATTTTGTATATTTTAGAAAATCTTCTGTCATATTCGCACACACTAAATGATTCCCACCATCTCCTTCTTTATATTCACACTTTCCACTTCGTGTCCATCCAGTGACTTTTTCAGAATTACATACCTGCAAATCTTGCCCGAAAACATTCTTGTCCATTTATTCACAACATATAATTTTATTCCCAAACGATGCACATCCCACGTATGCACATACTACATAACTCTTTGCTCATAATGTAGACTGACATCATGATTGGAAATGTCACAACCGTGTTTGCAATCATGAGAAATATGCCTGGAGACATTTCACGAAGCCATGACATTTGATTTTTTTTTATAGAAACATGTCAAAGATGAATTTTTTTTATCAGACTCAAGAAATGTGGAATCTCGCAAGTAATTGCACCAAAAATCAAGGATGTACATCTCATCATTTGAAATGGCACAGTATTGTATTCGTTGTTTGTATTGTAGTCGGACTGTTTGTATGGATGCAGGCATGCGACTCTGCTTACACACCTGAGCAAACAGAGCAACCAAAGCAACCAAAGCAACCAAAGCAACCAGAGCAACCAGAGCAACCAAAGCCATATTTTATAAAATCTATCACATTCACTGGAGCGAAACGCGGATATGTATTCAAAACAGAAGACGGACAAACTGGTTACTACATCGATGTCAAGAAAAATACTCAAACACCCAGACATTGAAAAAAAAAATGAATGCTTTCATAACACTCGGTCAAGTTGATCTAGGTGATGCTAAATACATTAACGGCTACGGAATAAAAGGCAGAAAGGTGAAATTTCTCAAAAAACATGTGTCTAGTCGCTGGAATGATTCCATTATTCACGAAAATAATGAAACTATACTCGTATATCAAAATTGCTTTGGAGACCCCTGGGTGAATTATGTGAAGCCCGCACTTGATAACACATCAGAAGACGATCTAATTCTTGTTAAAGTGTTTCCTCCAGATGGATATTTTTATGTAAAAAAGCGACATATTGTCCAAGAAGGAAGCGGTCATTCTTTATTTACAGTGGTGTCTCAGTAATCATATCGTCACAATTTCTCCATACACCGATTGAATATCAATCAAAGAAATCCAACGAAATGGAAAGTGTCCAGTCGAAGCATTTTTCACAACCGATACAGACATATTATTGTCTAAAGCACAACGTGTCGTGTTTATGATACATGATTCAAGCCACGCGCCCGCAAGAATCAAATGCTTCTTATCCTTGACCAATTCTCGAAATTCTTCGTGTATAAATGCATTCGTATGTGTCACCTCAACTACATTACTAGGTGAATCGATGGATGACATAATATTCGTCTGATTATCGGGAATATAAAATGTCCAATGACCTTTAGAATCGATTGCATCCATCGGATTCTTATTTTTCACACGCATCCATCGGGTCGCAACTACAGGAATGTCCTTCTTTCTTGCAGCACGAATCAATCTGTTTATACTTTCAATATGCGATACATTGTACAAGTCCGCATACGCATCGATAGGATCCATGACAATCACGATACTTTCGGCCAAGAAATGAACCAAAGGAGCTCGGAATATCTGCAAAATTACTCTATACAACTCCCAAAAAATAGTGAAAATGCTTGGCTTATAATTTTCGTACATGTTTGTGTTGTATGTGTATAAAAAAAAAATATTTTCGAACCCACCGTCATATACTTATTTTATTATGTCGCGTTCCAAATATGTGGCGTTCTCTGGGTGAGTGTCACGATTCGTTGGCCAGTAAACAAATATCCGGAGATTCTCCTTTGCATATGCCGCACCCGCATGCACGACACTAGAGTCGAATATGCAACAATCTCCGGCATTCAATTCTACCGTGTGTGATTTGAGCACCAATCGAGTGCCGTCTTCGAGGGCGACTAGCACACTCAGCTGACGCTTCCCATTACGTCCCGAATCGGGCTTATAATCAAGATGAAACTCCTGTTGCTCGCACCCGGCTTCGCTGTGCATCAAATACACATCTCCAAAATATCTACCCCGCGATAGCGTTGTCTTTTCAAGTGCACAAGTCACTGCATGGTACAGTGGATGCGAACACGGCAATTTGAATTGACTCCGTCGTACATCGGGATTGAAAACGGTAGAAAAGACTTCCTCTTTCAAAGTATCTGTTGCCAAACGGTAGAGCGTGTCCGCCCCGCCAGACAGAATATCCGGAATGATCCTGATCATTATCATAATATAGAAAAAAGAGAATTTTTGCGTAGAACGCATAAAATTATCCGTAGTCAATAAAATTATCCGTAGTCATGATACTCACAAATGTGCTGTTATTTTTTTTTTCAAGAGTCATTACTTTACATACTATTTTTTTTGGTCAATGATCTAAAACATCATTTCGTAATACTCTTCTGTTCACCAAATTTTGCAAATAATGAGTTTGACAATGCTCAAGGTATTGGACTACTTTACGCGACAATTGATCAAAATATCGTGGTAGAAGAGTACAAAATAGGTCAGACACAACGCTGTAGCTTCTCGCAGTTGGACAATGTTATGCGTTTCACGTTTACCATCGATGACTTCAAATATTGAAAAATATTTTGTTTTTCATCAAAAATGTTAAAACTACTCGGATTGCAGTGGGACCCAGAAGTGCCTTTGACACGAGAAAACAATCCTTTCAAAAAAAGTGTCAGCATGCCAGGATGGTGGAATTTTGTATTCATTAGCATCATATTGCATGTAATCTATTCATATTCGAAAGTGAAAGACAAGACAAACAACTTATTCTCTAAAACATATCTTCCGACAATTCTTATATGTGTGGGTTTTATTCTTTTCGGATATTTCGTGATGTTTTTGGTAAATTCACGAAATAAGAGCTACACGAAGAAGTATGTAAATAGATGCTTTGAAGAACAAAACTGTACATTTCAAAGAGTAAATCCATGTGGATGGCAATTAAAGAGAGACGGAGTCATTTTCTTAGCCAAAAAAAATGATTGCTACAAGGACAAAATTGATATTATGCAATGAAAACGGTATGAAAAAATAAAACTTGTCATAGTAATGATAGAAGAAGTAAAATATTCTCATCGTGTTTGTTTCTTCGGAATATTATACATATTTTGGGTCATATTAATATTAGCACTTCCGTGTAGAATTCTCTATGATTATTTCTGTCATTGAAAAAATTTTGAATCACATTTTTTTTCCAAAAAATTTACAAAAAAATGAAGAAGCATTACGAATGGCTGGAAGCAAGGGAACATGTTTTAAAGCGACCAGACACATATGTTGGACCTGTCAATAAGACCGATATCAAAGGACATGCTTTTTGTAAAGTAGAGGATAAACTGGAATGTAAGATCTTATCATGCAATACATCGCCCGCATTGTTCAAAATGTTTGATGAAATCGTCACAAACGCCATCGATAATTCGAAACGGTCTCAAACTCAGCATTTTATCAAGGCCTCTCTTGATGAGAATGGTATGTTTTCGTGTACAAACGATGGTGATACTATTCCGATTCAATTCTGGAAAGATACTCAACGTTATGTACCCGAAATTTTATTCTATGAACTCATGAGTGGCGAAAACTTTCAAGATCAACGAGCAATGGTAGGTGGTAGAAATGGTCTAGGTGGTAAAATTGTCAACCTTCTATCGTCATGGTTTGAAATCGAAATTGTGAACATAGAAGATGGCAAAAAGTACAAGCAAGTCTTCAAAGACAATACATTCACAGTTGAAAAACCAATCGTCAAAAATATTGCCGCAAAAGATAAGCGGTCCTACATTACAATCTCATGGATGCCGGACTACAAAAGACTCGGTATATCTTTGCCTCTTCAAAAAGAAATCATTCAATTGTTCGAAACAAGACTCTACGATGCCGCTGCTTGTACAAGACCAAATATTTCGGTGTATTTCAACAACGAAAAACTATCAATCAAGACTATGAAAGATTACGCACTCTTACTTGGAGGCGTCTTCATCGGAAAAGAAGAAGTGCTTACAGATTCCACAGTGTCATTCGAATATTGCGTCTCCGCATCCACAGATCCCAATCAACCCAAAGTTGTTGGTTTTTGTAACGGACTGCAATGCTCCAGTGGCACGCATGTCGACATGATTTACCGACGTCTTCAAGATTCAATCAACGACCTCATCAAGAAAAAGTTGAAGAAATCCTGCACAATCCGACCTCAACAACTCAAAGACAGTCTCATACTTCTCATCAACATCAACATTAATAATCCATCGTTCACAAGCCAAACAAAAGAACGATTGGACACACCGGTGGATAAATATGGCTTCAAGTATACAGGACTCTCGTCGACTCTAACCAAACAGCTTGAAAAAAGCGATGTCATGAACAACATACTTCAAATGGTACAGGCCGACGAGAATAAACAAATCGCCAAATCAATTCAACAGACAAAACGACAAAAACACTCAATTCCAAAATATCAGAAAGCTCTGAAATCAAGAGCAAACCTGTATATTACAGAAGGCGATAGTGCAATGGCAATGGCATTGTCTGGATTTTCCATAATTGGTCGAGATCACAATGGTGTGTTTCCACTTCGAGGTAAACTTTTGAATGTCTTCGGAATGAAGGCAAAAAGTGCACTCGAACACAAGGAAATCATGCACCTGACACAAATCCTCGAACTAGAACCCAACAAGATTTACGATGAAACCAACACGAAAAATCTACCTTATCGCCATATTGTCATATTTACCGATCAAGATACAGATGGAAGTCATATCATGGGACTTGTTCTGACATTCATTCGCGAATTCTTCCCTTCCATTCTTACACTATGGCCAAACTTTGTGCAACGATTCGCGACACACATTGTGAAAGCGAAGATTGGAAACGAACAGAAATCATTCTTTTCACTTCAAGAATACAAGAAATGGTGTGGCGATCGCAAACCTTCGCATGTCAAATACTACAAGGGACTTGGTACATCCACCGACGAAGAAGCAAGAGAATACTTTCAAAATATTCAAACTCATCTCACAGAAGTTGAATACACTGGTACAGAATCTGAAGACGCCATTCGCACTTTTTTCGATCCAAGCAAATCTAATCAGCGCAAAGATATATTGCAATCGATTGACCAAGAAAGTGCAGTCAATTACGAAAACGACAAAACTACCTTTCAAGAATTCTGCTACAATGAACTCATCCATCACTGCGCAGCAGACAATGTTCGAAGCATCGCCAGCGCCATAGATGGTCTGAAACCTTCGCAACGAAAAATTCTTCACACTGCACGAAATCGTCCCGCAGGAGAAGTCAAAGTTGCGTCTCTGGCAGCAAACACTACTGATCAGACTGCTTATCATCATGGCGAAGCTTCGCTCATTGCAGCCATCATGAGCATGGCACAGGTACATGTCGGCACAAACAACATCGCCTACCTCAAAAATAATGGACAATTTGGTTCCCGTCTGACAAAACGAGATGAAGGCCTCGCTGCGCCTCGTTATGTCTTTACCGAAATTTCTTCGATTGCAAATTTCATGTTCCGTCCAGAAGACGATCCTATTCTCGATTATGCAGAAGACGATGGCGCCAAAATCGAGCCAAAGTTTTTCGTACCCATCATCGCAAATGTGCTAGTCAATGGATGCGAAGGAATTGGAACAGGCTACCGAACATATGTTTCCAACTACAATCCACTCGATATAATTGATGTCACTCGAACATATATCACGAGCAACAAAATCGAAGTGGAAAATCTAGTACCATTCTACCGCAATTTCAACGGCAATACAATTACAGAAGAATCATCATGCACCTTTTATGGATCATACACAATCGAAGGATCTACTATCATTATTAATGAACTACCCCCTAAAATATGGTCAAATCACTACTTTGATCAATTGCTAAAACATATGCCAGACTATGTCACTGATTGCATCCAACAATCTACCAAAGAGGATGTCAGAATCATTGTGAAAACAGCACCGGGCACAGATCTTATGCATAAAAATATTATCGAAGACATGAAACTGTTTACAAAAGTGTCCACAACGCAAATGCATTTGTTTGACGACGACAATACTTTGATACGGTACGAAAATACAGGACAAATCATCGCAAAACATGCATCTGTTCGCATGGAAACATATCGAAAACGTCTTCAATATCAAATCGCTCAAGCCGAAATCGATGTTCAAATTTATATGAACAAGGCACGTTTCGTACAAGAAATTGTCAACAAAACAATTGTGCTTACCAACAAGAAGAAAGAAGAACTGAGAAGTACTCTACGAGACATGAAATACTATGAACACAACAACTTTGATTATCTCCTTGATATGAAAATATTTTCAATCACTATTGACGAAGTTGAAAAGCTAACATCAGCTGCTCAAAACATGAAAAACAAGCTCGATGAATTAAAAAGGACCACACCGCAAAGTGTTTGGCTCAAAGAAATTGACGAACTAGAACAAGCCTATAATACATACATACAGCAAAAACAAGTGTCAACATCAAGGAAGAAACCAAAAAAAAAGAAGATGTAGTATAGTAAATGAGTAATGTACCTAGAGAAAGTAACACTATAAAGACAATGTGAAAGACAAATAAATCTGTAAACAGTTCATTGTTCAGAGAACAATTTCAAAAAAATTCAAACATTACAAATATGCTCGCTTCCATTCTTTTACTTCTTCTCTCTCATCTTCAAGGAAGCGTAGACGAAAAAGATTTGTTGAGTGCGCTCTACTGGATGAGCGAAGACACCGCACTCGGGTGGCCAGATACATTCAATGTCAAAACATACTGTTTGACCGATATATCACCATATACAATGCGTATAGAGTTCGAAAAAGGAGAAACAACTAGATCTGTAGACTGTATACGTCCATATAGAGTCTACAAATGGTATTGCATGGAAAATGAAAAAGAATCTTGTAAAGACTACAATCCACAATACCCATAATCATTGATCCATTTGCACCAAACTTATTCCTGTACCTGCTCCACTATCCACACAATTGGATATGATGATTTCACGCGCTTTAGAAGATACATTGTCCATTATCTTCAGCAAATCTTTTTTTTCATTCTCCGTAAGTGGAGGATTCAACTGTTTAGCACTATCTATACTTCTATTCTTCACAATTTCCATATAGTATGAATTCGGATCCTTTTCTTCGAACTCAAACCATAAAAAATCCAAACAACAAAGACACCACCAACACATGTGTATTATACTCTTCAAATTTAAAAAAAATGATTATAAAAATGTACACACTTCTCTATATTCTAAACCTAATTGCTTTTTTAAATGTCTTTGTTCTTCTACTCGCCATGTTGAAATTATCAAAAGGATATGAAAAAATACTCCTAGTAATACTTATCTTGTTATTTATACATCTCATCGTATTTTCGAAAACCTTCTCAACATTTTTGAGAACATTTTCGGTCTTTCCCAAAAATTCTTCTACTCTTGTTCCAATAGGAGCAGGTTGGTCATTCTATTTGAACAAATCTATGGACACCAACAATATTATTGAATGTCCTCATACTGGATTACTTGAAAACGGACGATGGGGTGCGGCAACCGTAATCAAAGATATCACCACAGAACTACAACGACAAAATTTAAGCTTCCCGTCACATCCTTCGATCGAAAACGGAACATTAGGAGGATGGATCGCATCCGGATCACATGGAAGCGGAGGAAAACGCTGGAAACCAAATTTCGGAAACATACATGTGAAAAATCTCGAAACGGGTGAAATATCAGATGTAAAATACAAGGAAATATTCAATGATGATACATCCATCGAAACATGCAGAAAATACTTGATTCTTGATGTAGAAATCAAACCCGTTGAAGATGCATGGACCAAAAAGATTGCATTCAAACTATTGAAAATTGAAGATGCTGAAGCTTATTTATCAGATGATTCCTATCTTTGCATGATGCAAATTGGTAAACGTGGAACAATGATACTTATGTGGGTACCATTAAGTGAGAAAGATGACTTAGAAATCACGCACATAGATCCACATTTCGGCTCTCAATTCGGCCTGTGGGTTCAAGCGGATGTTTTATCCATCCTCCAATCCTCGGACGCACGCATCAAAGACTGGTTCAATTTTCCAGTCGAACCTCCGGAAAATTATACTTCGAAAATCAAGCTTAGTGAAGCAAACAGGTTCACATTCGAACCACCCATTTTGCTCACACCCATCGGTCTCGCATTCACAAACTTTGAAGTCTTTGTCTACATGACTATCTCAGCCGAACAGTTATACAAACTCTGCAATGCTTTCAGTGATTTGTTCACAAAAGATGTACACGGAAGATTAGAATTACGTGGAGGATACAAGAAACTATTCCTCGATTTCGTTGTTTTAAGAAACACAGATGTAAAACTCGTCTTTACAACACTACTGCAACTCTTGGGACCACAAAAGATCAGGTTACACAAGGGCAAAGCCCAAGTTGATACCTTTCCATTCGTGTCGTTGTAGAATCAAAGCACTTATATTATCTGTTTTCATTGTCAATCGATTTTTTTTGCGAAAAGAATTCGTTTTGCAAACAAATTAGATCATAAGAATATCGGCATTCATGCGCACCTGAAAATCAAGGAGAATTTCAGGAAAATCATTTTGAAAAAAATTTGCTCAAAAAAATACTTTTCAGATTTTGAAAAAAAAATCCAAAATTGAAAAAAAAAATTTTCAAAAACAAAAACGTAAAATCTCAGAATCTAATTTTTTTCGACTTCAAAAAAATTTGAATCAGATTT
>MDSW01018341.1_pt1 | contig 19475 bp, 20 predicted proteins | sample 811171 | NCBI WGS metagenome assembly MDSW01 (sample SAMN05326641, study PRJNA326480) | marine metagenome | isolation source: seawater | place: Atlantic Ocean: North West | collected 2012 | reverse complement strand
TTACAATGTGTCATTATAGTATCATTATCATCAAACAAGTCAGAACCATTTTTTCCCATTGACATATTGATTTGTATGTCTTCGTCTGCCATTTTTTTGGCATGCTCAACTACATCATTTCTTATATCTTCAACAGAATTTGCATTTTTTGCAACTTCCATAATTTTATCTAACCCCCATGCAAGATTTACTGCAGTAGGTCGTGTTTCAAATAGTATTTTCTTGGCATTCTCAAGATAATTGATTAAATCAGATTTTTCAGTGGCATTACTTTGTAATGCTGCCAATGCTAGACCAAATGCACCAGATACACCAATTGCAGGAGCACCTCTTACAACTAGAGTACTAATGGCATCAGCAACTTGATTAAAATCGGTATAAGTCACATATTCAAGAACATTTGGTAATTTGGTTTGGTCAATCATAATTACAGAATTATCTTTCCATTCTACTGTTTTTAATGTCATGTTAAATTAAAAAAATGCCAATATAATAATTTTCAAGAATTAAGTTTCAATGTTATTTAGATTTTTGATTTCAGGGTTTTTATTTAGAAATTGAACAATATCAGTCATCAATATTGGTCTTTGAGGAATGTTTTTAATTATTTCACGAATTACAAAAAGATCTTTTTCATAATCTAGTGACCATCTCAAGTGTGAAAGATTTTCATCTTGATTAATAATTTTAATTTTGAATTTTTCAGGATTTAGATATATGTATGGGGTTACATGTTCTTTATCATCATCTGTTATTGCATTTTTCCATGCATTTTCTAATGCATTAAAAGACATCATTTCAACCTCAGTTCCAGATGGAAATGTAGAATTTAGAACTAATTCACTATTCTTTTGTATTACACCAAAGTTTGCAACGTAATCAAATTGATTAGAAGTAAATGTTTCAATAACCAGATCAATTATTTGAGGATCAATTAGCGGTTTATCAGAAGGTATTCTGATTATATGAGATAAAGAAAACTTTTTTGCACATTTATAATGTCGATCAAGAACATTTTTTTCACTACCTCTATACACATCTACATTGTTTTTTTTACAAAAAGTTTCAATTACATTATCACGTTCTAGATCAGTCGTTGCAATGATAATTTTATGTATATTTTTTGAGCTTTTCATTTGATTAATGGAATAATCTAACATCAGATTTTTTTGATCAGCATTCATCAAGACTTTACCAGGCAATCTAGTAGAACCCATTCGAGTTTGAACTATAATTCCAATATTCATTATTCTAATTTAAAATTGTCAATTAAATGATTTTGTGTATGTATTTTGAAAGTGATTAAATCCATGTCTTCCAAAAAATTGAATAGATTTGTAATTAGTTGGATTAATGTTAGCCAAATAACGTTTTTTCCCATTTTTTTTTCATAAATGCAATTAGTGCATCACTTCCATAACCACAATTTTGGAATTCTTTATCAATAAAAATTCCTATTTCATCTCTAGTTGTCAGATAAATATTTCCAATTTTTTTATCATTAACAATTATGATATCCCATGCAGGATAATCATAATTTTTGATAAAGTTTAGGTGTTCCTCCCAAGTCGGTAATGATTTATGAGATATGTTCACACTTCCTTCTCTTTGTTTTAGAAGATTAAATAGAAATTCAGCATCGTCCATTGTTACTTTTTTTAATTCCATACTTTTTTTGTTATTACATTTGATTTATAGTTTAAGAAGAAATTATGTCTTAACTTGAAATAATTTTATGTGAAAGGAAATGATAACTAATACATATATGGTATGATCTGAAAAATTCGATATTGAAATATTGTCAAAAGTGCCTCTATCCAGATACTAAACCACAATTAATTTTTAATGAAAATGGTATTTGTAGTGCGTGTGTTAATGCAGAGTTAAAAGAAGAAATTGATTGGAATAAAAAACGAGATGAGTTTTCCAATATTCTTGAAAAATTTAGAAATAAAGATAAAACAAATTATGATTGTATTATTCCAGTAAGTGGAGGGAAAGATAGTCATTATCAAACATATGTAATCAAAAAAGAATTTGGACTTAATCCATTAGTTGTAAATTTTCATCCACAAGATCAAACAGAATTAGGTAAACAAAATTTAGATAATTTAAAAAAAATTGGAGTTGATTGTATTGAATTCACACCAAATCCTGATGTTTATCTAAAACTATCACGATTTGGATTAAAAGAATTAGGAGATTTTCAATGGCCAGAACATTTGGGGATATTTACAGTTCCAGTTCAGATTGCTGTGAAATATAATATTCCATTGATAATTTGGGGCGAAAATCCTCAATTAGAATATGGAAAACCAACCGATATCAATAGTGAAACGATTCTTGATAGAAATTGGACTGAAAAGAACGGAGGTTATTTTCTAGATAAGATCAAACCTACGGATATGACAAAATATGGATTTAAGATAGAAGATTTACTTCCATACATTTATCCTTCAGATGATGAAATAAAAAAAGTTGGAGTTACAGGAATATTTCTTGGAACATATTTGAAATGGAATATTTTTGAACAATTAGAATTAGTGAAAAGTATTGGATTTAGAGAAAATAATGAAAATAAAGAAGGTACATACAACGGATGGGAGAACTTGGATGTATTTTTTACAGTATTTCATGATTACTTCAAATTTTTAAAATATGGTTTTGGCCGAGCAACGGATCATTCATCCATAGAGATTAGATATGGAAGAATTACTAGAGAAGAAGGAATAGAATTAGTGAAACAATATGAAGGAAAAATTCCTAGAAAATATTTAGATAAATTTTTAGAATTCGCAGATATAACTATGGAAGAATTTTTGGATATATGTGACAAATTTACAAATAAAGAAATTTTCAAAGTTGATAATGATATGAATATTGTAAGAGATGAAAATGGAGAAGTTATAAAATTAAAATACGATAATGATTAATTAGGATTTTGTGCTAGAAATGATAGTAATTTTTCACTTGAACAACCAATATTTGTAATATAATCAGTTGCGGAATTAAGACCATTTTGAACCTGTTCAGAGTATTTTTTTTCCAGTATAATTCGGATGTTATTTTCTAAATTTTCAACATTACTTGTAATGCATGAGGCATTAGAAAAAGCGGTTGGAGAACCATAACCATTATTTTTGACTGAAATGGAAATAACAGGTTTTTTCATTAAGTGAGAATCTAATATGACTGAAGAGAAGTCTATAACAATCATTAAAGAACAGTTTTTTATCAAGTTCGATATATTGCCAGATTTGATTATCTGAATATTTGGATTAATTTTTTCAAGAATTTTCGTAGGATCAAATTCATCAGGGGAAGGATGTGTCTTGATAATTAAATCATGATTCATTGATGAGACGATTTTAGAGATTTTTTTGATTGTTTGAATATTTTTGTTTATTGTATCAAGTGTTAAATCAAAAATATCTTCTTCTGTAGGGCCAGATGTTGCAAGTAATATGTAATCCCTATTAGGTGTATTAAGATTTAAAAAACCATCGTAAATTGGACTTCCAATTTTAATGATTTTTTCTGTATCAAAACCTTGTGATTTTCTATAATCGTAATCAATTTTCCCCCATACTAATTGATAATCAACATCGTATCCCATTACACCTTGATGTTTATTCATCTGTAGAGCATCATTTGTGTCAAAAATTAGACCATGTTGCATAAGATGAATAGGTATTTTTTGATTTTTTCCAAGTTGTATCAATATTTGTTCATTAGGACCAACTTCATTTTGTAGTAAAATTCCTTTAAAATCATATTTATTCAATAGATTTTCAACTAGAATAATTTCATAGGAATAAGTTTCAAATCTTTTTTCAATTAATGTAAAGAAGATATTTTTGAATAATGTCCAAAAAGACATATTTTCTATTACAAATAGTTTACAAAGTATATTTTCTTGTATTTTTAAATTTTTAATGATTTCTTGTATATCAGATATCCTAGATGTTGAAGATTGATTTTTAATTGAATCCAAACTGTTTGAATTTTCCAAAATACTTTTTGAGTTTTTTAGAATTGAAAGAGATTCCTTATCCCAAATCGAGGGTTGCCTTCTGTTATATATAACATAATTCTCAGGAAAATCCGGCATTTTTTTAAATAATTTGGAAAATCTTTTAGTATTCAATTCGGAAAATAGAAAAAAATTAGAATCTACATTGATTTTCGGTTTAAGTACAATATTTGAAAATTTTTCAGCCAGATTTTTTAATTGATTAAGACGATTAACACCAATTTTGAGATTTAGATTTTTTAATCCAACATTTATGTTAGTTTCTAATGTGTCAAGAGGTAGTGTTTCATAAGAATTCTCTGATTCTAATATAATAACATTTTTTGAGAAATTTTTAAAAAATGGTTCAAATTTTTTAGAGCAAAAAAACTTTTCTAAATTATGTTTTTGTGTGATTTTATAAACTGTATAAAAATTTTTTAGAAAATTAACTAAGATGTTAATTAATTCAGATTTTAGTAATGAACCTAAATTTACATTATGATATTTCATAATATTTGCTAGGGACTTTTCCAAATACCAATCGGATAAAAGATAAGAAGTTTTTTGGATATTTAATTTTTCATCATTTGATATATAATCATCAAATGGTACACATGTAATGTTATTTTTTTTAAGAATTTTATTCGATAAAGAATCAATGATAATGATTTGAACATCATCATAATCACTTTGAATTTTTTTGATTTCATCAATCTTAATTGATGAATCAAATAATACAATTATTTTTTCTGAATTCTTATTTTTTCCACTTATTCCAGTCATAATCATTAAAATTTAGATTTTCCATTTCATTATCATTAGGTTTCCATGATATATCAGCCAATGCTAGAACATGAGCAGTTTCATTTTTAATATTTATGTGAGCAGACGCAATATTTTTTGGAATAAAAATTAACTTTGGTTTTTCTGCTGATAGTTCAATTTCATGGTACTTTTGATTTTTATCTTTGATAATGAAAATTACACTGCCATGAATACAAGAAAAAAAACTATGTCTTCTAAGATGTAAATGAGGACCTTTTATTTCATTAGAATTAATGGATGTGATATATACCATTTTAGGGGATTTAAGTGAATGATTGTCCCAGTCTCTCCAAACAACAGTTAATTTTCCATTAATGTGTCCATCAACAATATCTTTTGTGTTATGTTTTTCCAGATCATATATACGAAATGAATCTAATTCCATTTGTATGATTGACGAGATTAATGAAATAAAAGTTTGTACTAAATTGTCATATTAAAATTAAAATCATAGATAGTATTGATTACAAGATTTTATAAAACAACTAATGTTTCGAAATAACAATGTTGACTTTAGATGATATTAGGAAAATTGATCAACAAAATATGCATTTAGTATATGAAAATTGGCCAGATATTGCAAAATCTAATTATGAAAAAACCTTCAATAAAATTGAATTACGTGATATCAATCATATTGTATTTGCAGGTATGGGGGGGTCTGGTGCTATCGGAGATGTTTTTTCATCAATTTTATCAAAAACCGATATTCATGTTACTGTAGTTAAAGGATATTCACTACCAAAAACAGTTAACGAAAAGACATTAGTTGTTTGTACAAGTATATCAGGAAATACAAAAGAAACTTTATCGATATTAGAAAATTCTGAAAAGAAAAATGCTGAATTTGTATGTATGTCGTCTGGAGGAGTTATGGAGAGATATTGTGAAAAGAATAAGGTCCCATTCTATAAAATTGAGAAAAACCATTCTCCAAGAGCATCTTTTTATGGATTTTTATATTCTGGATTAAATATTTTAGAAGAAATTATATCAATTGATAAAAATGATGTTAGTGAATCAATAAAATCATTAAATGAAATGAAAGAAAACATTTCAGTTAATATGTTAAATGAGAAAAACACTGCATTAAATTTAGCAGAGTGGATTAAAGGAATTCCAATTATGTATTTTCCATGGGGACTTCAATCTGCTGCAATAAGATTTAAAAATTCAATGCAAGAAAATGCAAAAACACATGTCATGTATGAAGATATAATTGAAACATGTCATAATGGTATTGTTTCCTGGGAACAGAAATCAAATATTCAACCAATTCTGATAAGAGGAAAAGATGATCATGTTAAAACAATTGAGAGATGGCAAATTGTAAAAGAATTTTTTCAAAGTAATGAAATTGATTATAAAGAAATTTTTTCTAAAGATGGAAGTATATTGACAAAACTAATTTGTTTAATCTATAGTTTAGATATGACGTCAATTTATCATTCAATTATTCATGAAATAGATCCGTCTCCAGTTGATTCAATTGATTTTATAAAGAGAAAATTATGATTTAGTATTACTTTGAAATTTCTTGAAAATATTATTAATATCATCAATCTGATTTAATGATTTTTCATTCATTAATTCAAGATTAGGAATTACACAATGACCACCAATAAATCCAGGAAAAAGTTTTGGTCTATTACCTAAAAATTTTTGAATTTCATCTGAGAAAGTCCACATTTCATCATAGTTGACATTATACTTTTCAGAAATAATCTTGCTGATTTGAGCAAAATTAATCAACCAACCATAATATGATGTGTCACATACAATTTTTCCAAGTTCTAGAGTGATTGGGTTTGACATTTTTTTTGTTTTTATTCCAGATTTACGCATAAGATTAGCATATTGTCTTGATATGGATTTGGAGTTAGGGATTTTTTCATCCAATGCAAAAAATTTTGTATATCTTTTAAGATCATTTATCATTCTTCTGTGAACTCCACGCGTAGCACTATAGATGATTGGTATGTTTAATTTTTTTTGAATGTTTTTTGTTGTTTGTGGTTTTATTGTGCTGTGAATTACAATAGATTCAGGGAGGAATTTTTTATTTAATTCTATTACATTCTGTATGAATTTTGAGTTATATGGAATGCATATATGTAAAAAACGAACAGAATAACTTTCAAGATTTTTTTTAGATTTAGGAATTAAGTCAGGATTTTTATCATATCCTTGAACTATAGAATTTTTTGAAATTATCTTATAAATCGGAAATCCAATTTCGCCCAAACCAGCAACAATATCCTTTTTCAATAGATAGTATGAAAAGAATAGATGTTTTAATCATTACCATACAATTAGTGGGTTAATGATACGTAATTTTAATATGAATTAGTTATCAAACTATCATTAGAAATTAAATAGTGAAATGAATGAAAATCAATCTCTTCGAACCACATATAGATCATAAAGAGGAAAAAGCAGTATTAGATACTCTGCGTAGTAAATTTTGGGCATCAGGAGCTGGAACAGGAAATGTTGAAAAATTTGAAAATAAATTTAAAAAATATACAAGTGCGGATGAATGTTTAGCAGTAAGTAGCGGCACATCAGCATTAAATATTGTAGTATCAATTTTAGATGTAAGAGATAAAGAAGTAATTATTCCATCATTAAGTTTTGTTTCAACTGCAAATTGTGTTTTACAGAATGGAGGAATCCCAATATTTGCAGATGTTGATCCAAAGACATTATGTTTAGAACCAGAGAGTGTAAGAAAATTAATTAATAAAAAAACCAAAGCGGTCATACCAGTACATTTTGGTGGAATGCCATGTAATATGGAATATTTTTCTCAATTATCTAAGAAATATGGAATAAAGGTAATAGAAGATGCGGCACATGCTGCAGGTTCATCTTTTAATAGAAAAAGAATTGGCAGTCATAGTTACGCGGTTTGTTTTAGTTTTCATCCAGTAAAAAATCTGGCAATGCCAACAGGAGGATTAATAGCAATAAATGATAAAAATCATAAAAAAATGAAAAATAGAATTCATTCAAAAAGATGGTGTGGAATAACCGATAGAAAAGATGATAGTTATGAGATTAGAGAAATTGGAGATAATTATTACATGAATGAAATTTCGGCTTCAATAGGCATAAAACAATTAGAAAAATTAGAAAAGATGAATAATATTAGAAAAAGAATTGCAAAGAGATACTCAGAAGAGATAAACATTGAATGGAAGATGACATTCTCAAAAGAATGTTCATACCATTTGTATTGGGTATGTGTAAAAGATAGAAAAAATTTTAGAAAAAAAATGTATGAAAAAGGAATTCAAACTGGGACACATTATAGACCCATTCATACATTTTCATTATATAAAAATAAAATAAAATTGCCAATTACAGATAAAGTTGGTAATGAAATTGTTACACTACCTATGCATCCAAATCTAACGGAAAAAGATGTAAACACTGTGATTAATTTTGTAAATAAATTTTCTTAGTTATTATTTTTTCCATGGAGTTGAATTTAGAATGTTTTGATCAACATTACCATTATTAAATTGAGTTTTAACCCAGTTTATAGTATTTTCTAAACCATCTTCAAAATTTATTGAATTACTCCAATTCAGTGAATCACGTATTTTCGATGAATCAAGACTATATCTTAAATCATGTCCAGGGCGATCATCTACAAATTCAATCAAATCACTTGACTTATTCATGAGTTCGAGAATTTTTTTTACAATTGTTAAATTATTGATTTCATTGTTAGATGAGATATTGTATGAATGACCAGTTTTTCCTTCATTGAGAACTTTATAGACAGCATCACAATGATCATCAACATATATCCAATCTCTAATATTTTTACCTGTACCATAAATTGGAATTTTTTTATTTTGATTTGCAAGAATAATTGTTTTTGGTATAAGTTTTTCATAGAATTGTCTTGGACCAAAGTTATTTGTACAACGTGTAATAATACAATCTAGACCATAAGTTGCAACGTAAGAATTTACTAATAATTCGGCAGAAGCTTTAGTAGCAGCATAAGGATTGGTTGGGTTGAATTTTGAATTTTCAGTTGCAGAATCATTTTGCAGACTTCCGTAAACCTCATCAGTAGAGATTTGAATTAATCTTTTCTTGTGATTTCGAAGAACTTCAAGTATAGTATAAGTTCCACGTATATTTGAGACAAGAAATTGATTTGCATCCAAGATACTTCTATCAACAAATGATTCGGCAGCAAAATTTACAATGCAATCAGCATCCTGAATCAATTTTTCCATGAGATTTTTATTTGTTATATTTCCTTTAACAAAATTATAACGTGAGGATTGATTTATTTCTGAAAGATTGTCATGATTTGAACCTAAAAGCTCAGCATCAACATTAGTTATTGAGATATCATTAAAATTTTTTAGTAGATTTACAATAAAATTACTTCCAATAAATCCTAGACCGCCAGTAACTAATAATTTCATATTTCTTGAACAATTTTCGATTAATAAAAACTTGCGATGAATTAATTCTGAGAGAGGTTATCTATTACATAGAAATTTTTAATATATCATTTTGATAAATTTTGATTCAGAGACTTAGATTTTGGTTTCCAGATAATGATAGATGGGGTGTTAACAGGACTCAATGCATACAACATTTTATCGATTTTTATAATTTCTAAAAGACCATTTTTTTCAAATTCCTTTAGGGTTTTTACTAAATTGTTTTGATAATCTAATGCATCAAGATATTTTTTTGACATGAAAGAAGATGAGTCATAATTTACTTCAAGATTAATGACAAGTTTTGGTTCACCTTTGATTATGTTATGTATTACATTAAACATAATATGTTTACATTGTTCTAAACATCCACTTGTGAATACAATTTTGTTTTTAATTGTATTATTAGAGAATTCTTGATTAAGATCATGTACACCAAAAGTCATACCATAGTTTTTGGTTTTTTCATATTTCAATAACAAATCTATTGCATTTTTAGAAATGTCATAACCTTCTAATTTGCTAAACTCATTATCACGTAAAAAGAATAAATTCCCACCCAGTCCACATCCAAGCTCTACAATGGATTCATTTTTAAAATCTTTAAAAATTTTTAAAAAATTTGATTTCCATTTTTCTTCAAACACAATAAGATTTTCTTTTGCTAGTTTTCCATTGTAGTACATAACAATTTTTTCATTTCTATCAGTTCTATGATAATTTCCTACTATAGATTCAAAATCAATATCTTCAAAAGTTTTATTCCATAAACCAGAATTATAGTCTCTATCAACTACAGAAGAATCGCGTTTTTGTTTTTTTAGAAATAATTTTAAAATGTAGACATAAATTTTGAATTTATCCATTAATGTTGCATTTTGATAATTATCTTCAGAAGTTAAATTCTTCATTTCTATTTTAGAATAATGCCTGTATTTTATTTTTATTAAAATAGTTTTTTTGGGACATATTAATTCAGATGTAAAATATATGTTAATCAAAAAAAGGAAAATGCAGTATTACATGGATTATTGGTATCATTGAATCCAAACTTATATTCAGAATTTCCCTTTTGAGACATTATGAGTAAAATTCTCTTTTGGGTTGGAACAAATTTTACACATTATTGCATAGCAAATGTGTTTCAGAAAAAAATGGATGATGAAATTTTTGGGATTTTTGATGTTACAAACAAACCAAGAAAATATTTTGAATCTCAAAAATTAGTAGATTTTAAAAAAATTTGGTTTTATCATGACATGATGAAAGAAATTGATGCCCAAGTTGATTTGAAGTTTTTGAAGGATTTTGAAGAGAGATATAACATTCCATTAACTACGTTAGCATACTCTGAGAGAGTATTTATGGAGTATAATGAATTCTATAGATTTAACACAAAACAGATTTTAAAAATATTAGAATTAGAATGTAAATTTTATGAAGAAGTACTTTCAGAAGTTAATCCAGATTTTATTTTTATGTATGCACCATATTTTCATCATGAAGTATTATTTTTTAAATTATGTAAAGCAAAAAATATTAAAGTTTTAGAATTAAATGCAACAAGATTTGGATCACAAGGAGTGATTGGATTTGATGATGAATTAAAAAAATTTGATGAGTTTATTCCTACAAACAATGTAAGAACATTTGAAGAATTAAGAGAGTATTTCGAGGAGAAACACATTGTAAAACAGAATCTCAATGTGATAAAAAGAACACATGGATCTATAAGGAATAATATTGAATCAGCCATACAATATTTTATTTTTTCGGATAGTGAAAATATTAAGACACATTATACATATTTTGGTAGAAATAAATTTAATGTTTTTAAAAATTATCTTAATGATGTTTTTAGAATTAAAAAAAGAAAGAAATTCATCGATACAGAGTTTGTTAAAGATGTACCTGAAGGAAATTATATTTTGTATCCACTGCAGACAGAAGCAGAGAGTGCATTATTGATTGACTCTCCATTATTCGTCGATCCGGTGGATATTGTAAAAAAAATTACAAAATCAATGCCTGTAGATTATCAACTTTTAGTAAAAGAACATCCAATTCAAGAAGCAAGAAGTTGGAGGAGTGTAGATACTTATAAAAAAATCATTGAGACCCCAGGTGTAATACCTATTCATCCGGATGCAAAGATTACTGAAATTCTAAAGAAAGCATCTTTAGTCATAACTGTTTCAAGTTCTGTTGGTTTAGATTCACTTTTTTATGAAGTTCCATCATTAATGTTTGCACAGAATACATATTCAATTATACCATCAGTTGGAAAGATTAGAGATGTTGGAAGCCTTTCAGAATATATCAAGAGGATGTTAAATACGGAAGTAAAAGAAAGGGATTTGGAAAAATACATTCAATTTTCAGAGAAAATTTCATTTGATTTTGACCCTGCGGGTTTTACTCAGGATCTAAATGATTTTTTCCATTTTTCTGGAAAACTTGTTGATGTAAATATAGAAGAAAATCAAATGAAAGAGTTCTTGGTTATGGAAAAAGAAAAATTAGAGATTTTGGTCACAGAGTATATTAAAAAGATGAATGTTAATGATAATTAAGATAAAAAAGTAATATTCTTTAAATTACTATAAAAAAAATATAGTTTAATGAATAATCCAACAGTTCGTATTTTTACAAGAAACCGAGAATTAGATTTGTTGAATGACTATCTTTCAACATTGAATATACCTTTTGAAATTTTTACACCAGATTCAAAACCAAATGATGAACCTTTTGAATTAGGAATAAGTTATTGTTATACAAAAAAGATATTGCCACCAACATTATATCTTGCAAGAAAAGGTTTTGTTAATTTTCATCCTGCACCTTTACCTGAATATCCAATGGGTCCAGAGTATAAAGACAATGCACCAGAGAGAGGAGTTAAAGATAAAGTGATGAAATGGGGAGTTACAGCGCATTATATGGATGAGAACTACGATAGTGGACCAATAATAAAAAAAGTGATTTTTGATTTGGAAGAACCGCCTGTAACAAAAGATGAACTCGGATCTTTAGCACACTGGCATTTATGGAAACTTTTTAAAGAATTATTCCTAAATATTTATCACTTTTCTAATCCAATAAATGAAAAATTTATAGAAGATTTTCAAAAAGAGGTGAAATAGATTGAGAGTTTTAATAGTTGTTGCTCATCCTGATGACGAAGTTTTAGGTATGGGAGGAACTATAAAGAAATTATCTAACAATGGAGACGATATTAAGACCATATATTTGTCAACAGGAATTCTTGCTAGACGTCCATTCAAAATTAAAGCATCAGATGATGTGTACACAGAAAAATTTCTTAAACAAGTTGATGCGAGATTAAAAAATTTAAGAAGAGATGCAAAAAATGCTTCAAAAGTATTAGGAGTAGATAAAATTGAATTTATGGATTTTCCAGATAACGAAATGGATACTGTCTCCAATCTTCAAATTACAAAAACCATAGAAAATGAAATTTCAAATTTTAAACCAACTAATGTGTATATGCCTACTAAATATGATGTTAATGTGGATCATCAAGCAGTTTATAATGCAACAATTACTGCAACTAGACCTCAAAAAAATTCTAGAATCAAAGAAGTAATTTCTTTTGAAGTTCCATCTTCAACAGAATGGTATTTTCCTTCAGAATACTCACCAAATATTTTTGTGGACATAAGTAAAGAAATAAAATTTAAGTTCCTTGCAATAAAGAAATATAAAAATGAAATTCGAGAATTTCCACATCCTAGATCTATTGATGCATTAGAAGCAATTGCAAAAAGATGGGGTTCAGTTTCAGGTTTCAAATATGCCGAATCTTTTGGCCTAGTAAGAAAATTAGATTGATTTTATGAAGTTTTGTAATTTGGATTAATTTTATGAAAAATTATTCGATCAGAGGTTTCTTGTAATAATTCAAAACCTAAAGTTTTACAGAATTTTTGTGAATCATAATTCTCCTGACTTACAGTTGTTTTATAACGTTCTCGAGGATGTAAAGTTTGAATTTTTTGAAATGCTATAACACCAATTCCAAAATTTTGAAAGTTCTTTTGTATCTGTAAACCAATATTTCCATCTTCTTCAATCCAAATTGAGCCTAAATTAACCTCATTAGATGAAATAATATACCAACCAAGATAGGGATCTAGTCCCATGCTTTTGATTTTTTCATTATCACCAGATACTGATTTTATTTGATTTTGAACAAAATTTTTGTGTTCAGAGAAAGTAGGTAGTTGTGTTTGAGTAATTGTAATTGATGAGTCTCGTTCTTTCAGTAGATCATACAGATATTCTATATAATTTGAGTTAACTAATTTTAAATGAATTCTTTCAGAAAAACTCATTTTAAAAATCACCATTAACTATATTTTGTGATTTTTTAATGATTTTTTTTGCTTTTTTACCAATTATAGATTCAAAAATATTAGGTGGCAAGCCATTTCCTGGTCGTCTCATACCAATATTTTGTTCTGTAAAGACATCACCAATTTGAATATCAGTAAGTGCAACAATACTTCGTCTTGAGATTAATTTCATTTCTTCTTCTAATTTTGTAGGTTTAACTTCAAGACTTCCCATCATTTGATATGATGTTTTTATTGAGTCTGCCCAAATTTTTAAATCTAAAGGATTTAATGAAAACCAATGATCAGGTCCTGGTAAAGAATTATCAAGTGTAAAATGTTTTTCAAATATACAGGCTCCAAATGATATAGCAAGGGATGATGCAAAATTCGATTGAGTATGATCAGAATAACCCAAAGGGATATTTGGAAAATTTTTTCTTAATGTTAAGAATTTTCTTAAATTGACATTTTTTGGCGGGGTAGGATATTCAGAAGTAGTTAGTAATAATGCAGTAGGATAACCATCAAATGTACCAATTGCGTCTAAACTAGTTTTAATTTCATCCAATGTACCCATTCCGCAAGAAATTATGATGGGTAAGCCTGTAGAAGAATATGATTTAATCAAAGGAATATTTGTAAAATCATCGGAGCCAATTTTAATTGCAGGTATATCTAGTTCAAGTAAAAGATCAAGATCCGATTTATTTTGAGGAGTAGATAGAAACATTATATCTTCATCATCGCATTTTTCTTTAATTCTAAGATAATCATTTTTTGATAATTCACATCTTTCAAACAAATCTAATTGAGATTCAGTTATAGTTTTCCCTTGTGATTTGTAAGTATATGTCAATGAAGAGTCACTGATGAATTCATTTGCTTTAAAAGTTTGAAATTTAATTGCATGTGCTCCAGCATTTTTTGCAACATTTATCATTTCAAAAACTTTGTTGATATCACCATTATGATTGATTCCTGCTTCAGCTATTATGAATGGAGGATTGTTTTCTGATATTTCAAAATTTTTTATTTTAAATTTTTTCATGTTATTCATCAATTAACTGTATTATTTGTTTTTTAATTCTAATTTTTCCTTGACCATCTACTAATTTTTGATTATTTAATGATATTTTGTATAAAATTTCGGGATCAAGATTTAAGAGAGATTCAGCATATTTATCAACAGTCAGATCCTGTGCAAATCCCAGATTAATAACATGCCCTAGATGCGATAAAAATTCCACAGATTCTTTTTGATCAGATGATACAATGGTTACAATTGATGGAACCCCAACGAAGAATCGTTCCCATGTTGTTGTACCTCCAGCCCCAAAACATAGATCAGAATTTGATAGTAACTGACTAAAATTTTGAACATGTTTGAAAATTTTAATATTTTTCATTTGAAAAGTTTTTCTTTGTAATTGCTCAAAATTTTGATTATGTATTCCAGTAACAAGAGTTATGAAAAATTTTGTATTGTTTATAGATTTTATTGCATCAAGAATTTTTTCTGACTCGTTTGTTGGATCTGAACCACCATATGATATTAAGATGTTTTTTGGTGATGTATTTTTTTTTAATTTTATTTTTTGAATATCCTGAAATTCAGAACGGAGTATTACGTATTTTGGACCTAACAAAACAATACAATTGGTTGGAACTAACTCATCATATCGTGAATTTAAATTTTTATAATAATTTTGATCTATTAGTAAATCACAATCATGTTTTCTATTTGCAAGATCATCAATGATAAAAATTTTTTTAAAAAATTTTCTCATATGATATTCGTATTTATGATCTATGTCATAATGATCTATTAGTAAATAGTTTAGTTCTGTATCATATAGAGCAATAAAACTACTGAGGGATTTAATCTCATTATTTAATCCATTTTCATCCAAAATTTTTACTTGAAAATCATTATCTTTTATGATATCAATCAAATTTTCAGAAGTATTATTTGTTAGAAAAATTATTTTATTAAATAAATTTTTCAATTCGTTAGCAAGTGCAATACATCTAATTATATGACCAGTTCCAATTTCAGCTGAACCATCGACACGAATGAATAGATTTTTTTTCATTTTATTTTTAAAAAAATTAATGTAATAAACCAGAATTTGTAAGTATAGATTTCATTTCATTTTTTGAGAATTTTTCTACATTACCTGAACTATAATCAACCATATCAGTAACTTTTTGTGTATTAGTAAATTCATCAATCGATGTGTGTTTCTGAACTGAAGGGTTTAGAATCATATACATATTTTCATATTCCCACGTGTATCTAATTTCATCACTGTTAATCAATATTTCATTTAATTTTTCACCCTCACGTATTCCAATAATTTCTTCATCTGTTTTATCCAGTAATTCGAATAATGCATTTTTGACATCACTTATGGTATAAGCTTTGAGTTTTGGAACAAAAATTTCCGAACCTTTTGCAATTTTTGTTGCATGTAATATGAAATCTAGTGCATCATTCATTGCAATACTAAATCTAGTCATATTTGGATCAGTTATAGTTATTTTTTCTTTATTTTTAATTTGTTGAATGAATTTTGGAATTACTGATCCACTACTTCCTAAGACATTACCATAACGTAATGCAGAAAATTTTGTTTGATGACGTTCTTTTTTAAGATAATTACTTGCCGTGACAAATAATTTTTCCATTAATAGTTTTGTTGCACCATAAGTATTGAGTGGGGAAACTGCTTTATCAGTTCCAATAGCCATTGCTTTAGGAACATTTTCTTCAAGACAAGCATCAATAACATTTTGTGAACCAATCACATTTGTTTTAATGGCTTCAAATGGATTATACTCTATTACAGGAACATGTTTTAGTGCAGCTGCATGAAAAACGATATCAATATCTTCCATTGCACGTACTAATCTTGGATAGTCTCTAATATCACCTAAAAGAAATCTCAGCCTATCATCATTAAATTTTGATTCCATGGTGATTTGTTTATTCTCATTTCTACTGAAAATTCTAATTGTATCTACACCTTCATTCAAGAGACGAGAGGTCAATGCATTACCTAAAGATCCGGTTCCGCCAGTAATGAGAATTTTTTTTCCTTTAAACATAAGCATGATGAAGATGAATAGAATAAATAGTCTTACTTATGTTTTGTACTATTTTAACAACAATTCAGTCATGATCAATTTTTTTACAAATTTTGACTTTCGTTAATAATTTTTTTTGAATTATGACCCTCATTAAATAGAAGATCAATTATTGACATATTTTTTAAAAAATTTCCATTTAGTTGATTATATTTAGGATGAATAAAATTTTCATATATTAATTCAATTTTGTGTTCTTCAAAAAGTAGTTCATCTAGATAGTCTTTACCTCCAATTCCAGAGATATAACATGTTGCTTCTAATTGAGAACAAATTTCAATTAATCTTTCAGTTTTTGTTTTAGTTATAGACAATTCAGATGAATTAATTATTGGAGTTGTTATGTCAAGTATTTTTAGAAAATAATGTATTAATTCAAGATTAAGATCTATCAAAAATTCAAATTTTTTATTTAGAATTTTTTCAATCTCATACCAATATGAAAAAAAATATGGAGCAAATCTATAATTTTCAAGAATTTTATTTGTATGTTCACTAACCCAATCAGTTGAATATGAAATTGATACTTCATTCAGTTTTTTTTCAAAAACAGGTCTTTTTAATGGGACCGTAATCCATTCAGAGTTATTTTTAGATTTTATTTGATTTCTATTATCAAAACTATCTTTTGAAAATTGTACATCATTCAAAAAAACAAACATATGCGAAGATTGGATTTTTTTAAAAAATCCAATATTTGGAAAATATCCGGGTTGTCGAATCATGATATTTTTCATATTACCATAAATTGAAATTTTAAATGGTTTTAGATTTTTCTATGAATTATACTATAATTATAATAAACATGAATTAAGAACAAACCATATCTATGAAAACATACATTGTTTCAGAAATTGGTTCAAACTGGGAAGGAAATCTTTCAAAAGGAAAGAAGATAATTAAAGAATGTAAAAAGGCTGGTGCAGATGCAGTGAAATTTCAAATGTGGAGAGCTAGCGATCTTTATGAAAAATCACACCCAAATTGGAAAGAAATTAAAAAATCTGAATTAACATTTGATGTTGCAAAAAAATTAAAAGATTATGCAGATCAACAAAAAATTGAATTCTTTTGTAGTGCATTTTACCCAGAAGCAGTAGCATATTTATCAAAACTTAATGTTAAAAAATTCAAAGTTGCATCACGAACCTGTAAATTCACGGATCCATATTCATATGAAGTATTAAGAGAAAAGTCAAGAAGTAAGGGTGAAGTCTTCATAAGCATGGGTATGGGAGGAGATAAGAAAAAAATTTCAAATATATTCAAAAAATCCAGAATTGTTTTTTGTTATTGCATTTCAGAATATCCTTTGGAATTTAGAAAAATAGATTGGAAAATTGCCTTGAAATTTGATGGATTTTCTGATCATACTATGGATATTTTGGCACCAATAACATACACAATTTTAAAAAAACAGAAAGGAACAAAGAAAATTTACATTGAAAAACATGTGAAATTAAATAATTCAAAAGGTCCAGATGCGTCTACATCAATATCAACAGAAAAATTAGCAGAAATGGTTAAACACATTAGAATAATTGAAAAAATGAAAATCTGATTAGAATGAAAGGGATAATTTTACATGGCGGACATGGAACACGTCTTAGGCCATTAACTCATACAGGTCCAAAACAACTATTACCAATTGCAAATAAACCAATGTCACAATTTTGTTTAGAAGCTATTGCAAAAACAGGCATCACTGAAATTGCGATAATTATTGGAGGTGTTGGATCGAATAAAGTAAAAGAATATTATGGAAATGGAGAAAAATTTGATGTTAATATAACATATATCGAACAAGACAAACCTAGAGGAATTGCACATGCAATTAGATTGTGTAAAGAATTCATCAATAATGAAAAATTTCTTGTTTTTCTTGGAGACAACATTATACAAAAATCTATTAATGATTTTGTAGATAATTTCAAAAATTCAGATTATGACGCAACAGTCTTACTATGTGAAGTTGATAATCCTTCAAGGTTTGGAATAGCAGATATAGAAAATAATAAAATTGTAAAAATTACCGAAAAACCAAAAGAACCCAAATCAAATCTAGCGGTAACTGGAATCTATCTATTAACTCCAATAATTTTTGAGATAATTGATAATTTGAAACCATCATGGAGAAATGAATTAGAGATTACTGACGCCCTAGATGAGTTATTAAAAAATAATGATAACATTAGTTTTGAAAAAATAACAGATTATTGGAAAGATACTGGTACTCCAGAAGATATTATACATGCAAATGGAGAAATTATTGGAAATATGTTGCAACATTCAGAAAAAGGAATGGAGGGGCATATAATCGGCGAAGATACTAAAATAGAATCAAATGTAAAAATTACAGGTCCAGTGATAATTGGAAAAAACTGTCATGTTCTTTCAGATTCATCAATTGGCCCAAATGTCAGTATTGGAGATAATACAATAATTTCTGCATCAAGTGTAGAAAATTCAATCATCATGAAAAATTGTAAAATAGAATCTTCTATAGAAATTAAAGATAGTATTATTGCAAATAATTCAGAAATTAAAGATAATATGAATACCAAGAAAATCTTCCTTCTAGGAGAGGGTTCAAAGATATCTCTTTGATGAAAATTTTTGATTAGTAACAGTAAATATCTAAGTATTTTTGTTTGA
>MDSW01081362.1_pt1 | contig 19484 bp, 24 predicted proteins | sample 811171 | NCBI WGS metagenome assembly MDSW01 (sample SAMN05326641, study PRJNA326480) | marine metagenome | isolation source: seawater | place: Atlantic Ocean: North West | collected 2012 | reverse complement strand
TTTATTGGAGCAATAGCAGGAGTATTAATGTACTTCTCAACAAAACTATTGTTTAAATTAAAAATTGACGATGTAGTTGGAGCCATCCCAGCACACTTAGTAGCTGGTGTATGGGGTACATTAGCTGTGCCATTAACAAATGGAGATGTTAGTTTTGGAGCTCAGTTCCTTGGAACAACTTCAGTTGTGGTGTTTGTATTTGTAGTTTCACTAATTGTTTTCCAAGCTATTAAGTCAACAGTTGGATTAAGAATTAGCAAAGAAGCCGAAAGACTAGGAACCGACAAAGCAGAAGTTGGTGTAATAGCTTACGGTATCAGAGACTAATATTAGTTAACTTATCTCCTCCCTCGTTAGTTGGAGAAAAATTAGGCCCGGCGCCCCCGCCGGGCCTTAATTATTTCACAGGTCTCGTATGCATTTAAATCATACTTCAAAACTTTTAAATTTGATATCTAGTCTTCCAATACAAAGGGGGAAACATGAAAAAATTAATTTTAATTTTTCTAAGTTGTATTTCTGCACTATCAATATCTTCTCAAAGCTTTGCAGAAACTACAATGTCTCAAGAGGGACAATTTATTTTTAACTCATTAGGATTTTACATAGGTGGGGTTCTAGTTGCTTTTATGGCTGCAGGGTTTTGCATGTTAGAAAGTGGATTAGTGACTACAAAAAGCGTATCAACAATTGCCGCAAAAAATATTGGTAAATTTGCTATATGCTCGCTTGTATTCTTCTTGGTTGGTTATAATTTAGCTTATGGTGTGCCAGAGGGTGGTTACGTAGGTTCATTTACGATTTGGACTGACTCGACGAATTCAGAATCAAGCTATTCTGGTTATTCTGACTGGTTTTTTCAAACTATGTTTGTTTGTGCAACAGCTTCAATAGTTTCAGGGGCGGTTGCTGAAAGAATAAAAATTTGGCCATTCTTCATTTTTGCAGCGGTTATGGCTGGAATAATTTATCCAATTTCAATGGGTTGGCAGTGGGGCGGAGGCTGGTTATCGAGCGGAGGCTTCTCTGATTTTGCTGGATCAACCTTAGTTCATGGTTGTGGAGGTGCTGCGGCACTTGCCGGGGTAATAGTTTTAGGTGCTAGAGAAGGAAGATTTGGCAGAAGAGGTGAAAAAAAATCTATGCAACCTTTTGCAGCATCAAGTATACCATTAGTAACACTTGGAACATTTTTACTATGGTTTGGATGGTTTGGATTTAACGGTTTTAGCCAATTAGCAATGGGAACATTTGATGATGTGAATGCAATTTCTAAAATTGCAGTTAACACACATTTGGCCGGTGCCGCAGGAACTTTTACTGGAGCAGCAATTACAAGATTAATTGGTGGTAAAACTGATATTGTAATGATGCTTAATGGAGCTTTAGCAGGTTTAGTAGCTATAACCGCAGAGCCTTTAACACCAGGACCAATTACAGCAATGGTGATAGGATCAATCGGAGCAATCATTATGTATTTTGGAACAAAAATGTTAGAGAGCTACGGTTTAGATGATGTAGTTGGAGCTATCCCGGTTCATATGTTTGCTGGAATTTTTGGAACGTTAGTAGTTCCATTAACAAATTCAGAAACGTCTTTTGGAACACAATTTATTGGAACTGCTTCAGTTTGCATCTTTAGTTTTGTTTTATCTTGGGCAACCTTTACAATTCTCAAATCTACTATTGGATTAAGAATTAGTAAAGCAGCTGAGAAATTAGGAACTGATAAAGCTGAAGTTGGTGTAACCGCTTATTCAATAAGAGATTAAAATTTAAAGGGTTCATTGTTTGATGGACCCTTTAATTTAAGCTACTTTCATCCCAAATTTTTTTAATATCTAGATTTGGTGAAATGCCGTACACTGAATTAATATTTGTACAATGAGTAGCTAGTGAGGGTATTGGAGACAAACATAATTCTTTTTCATAAATTAAATGCAATGGTTTTTCGAATGGTTGATGTTCAAACTTACACATCTTTGATAAGTTTTCCCAATACTTAATTACCATTTTTTTACTTGTAAAAAATGAACACAGGGTTTGATCTATTTTTCTCCAGTGACATTTATTCCCTAAAATTATTTTCGTGTCATCAATTTTTGCGTAAAGGTAAGGATAATCTACGGGACATAAAAAAAGGTCATTATCGATTTGTGATGAAATTCTCTCATAAGCATAAATCATTTCACCTAAGCTCTTTTGGGAATGAATATAATCATCTTCAACAAAATAAACTAAATCATCTGCGTTTTTAGCCTCTAATAAAGACTGATAAATATTACACATATTTGATATTTGATTGAAAGAAACTTTCTCATTTTTTTCGTTTATTTCTTTTATATCTCCTTTTAATTTATTTACATCCAAATTTATTAATTGAAAATTTATACCTTTCTTTGTAAAAAGATTTTTAATTTTATCGAGGTTCTCTTTTTCTGAAGCATGATCGATCACTTTAAATTTTATATTAACATTTTGTTTTTGATCAAGCTGGTTATAAGAGTTTATTAAAGAGTTAATAGTTCTTAATGTATATTCAGCTTTATTTTTTTCAAAAATTCTTTTTTTATTTTGTTGAAGCATGTTTACCTTCATACAAGTTCTGATAATTATGTCTAAAGACTTGACGCTTCTTGTGACTTTAACTTCTCCAAGTGGTATATTTATAGATTTTTTACCTAGTATACTTAAATTACTATTTAAAGATTTATTTGTCGTAGATATCTCAAAATCGCTCTGATCAATTATTTCATATCCAAAAATTCTACATAATTTTACAAATAACTTTCTAATAAAATTCTTTTTTTTCTTTATTTTTAACTCTTTCATTTTTTATACCTTTATATTATGTATTGTATTATCATGAATATAAAATCCTCCAAAGAATTAGTTAATGACGCAAATAAAAAAATTAAGGTATTAAAACCTAATCAAGTAAAAGAAGCTTTTGATAAAAATGAAGCTACATTAATTGACATTAGAGATATAAGGGAACTTTGGCGAGATGGTACTATTAAAAACTCGAGCCACATACCAAGAGGAATGATTGAATTTTGGATGGATCCAGAAAGTCATTATTATAAAGAAAATAAAATTGAAAAAAATAAAAAAATAATTTTATTTTGTGCTTTAGGTTTTAGATCGGCTTTAGCAACAAAGTCACTTTCAGATATGGGTTTCACAAATGTTTTTAATGCGGAAGGGGGATATGAGGCTTTAAAAAAAGCTGGTCTTCCAATAGTTGAAAAAGAAAAAAAATAATTATTTTATTATCTCATTAATTGCATATTCCAACCTATCTTGGCCCCAAAATATTTTATTTTTTACATAAAAAGTTGGAGCACCGAAAATTCCTTTATCAAAAGCTTCTTGAGTATAAGTTTTAAGCTTTTCTTTATTAATTTGAGTCATACATCTGAGCATAAAAGTTTTAGGGTTTATATTTAAGTTTTTTAAAACTTTATCAATTATATTTTGATCATTCATATTTAATCCATCCCTCCAAATTGCATCAAAAATATTATCAATATAAAAACTTTTAATATCATCTTCTTCTGCAATAAAAACTCCTCTCATTAGATTTAAACTTTTAATGGGAAAGTAAGAATTAAATTTAAATTTTATATTTTTTTTTTCAGCTACCATCTTACAGTCTCTGATCATAAAACGAGCTTTAGAAGGAATAAACGCTGGAGGTGTAATCTTATGCAAATTATGGAGACCACCCAAAAGTATAGGCATATAATTTACTTTAATATTATATTTTTTTTCAATTTTTCTAATTTCTTTGTGAGCTAAAAAAGAATATGGACTTATGAAATCAAAAAAAAATTGAAAAGAGTTATTCATTGAAAGTAATTTTTTTTGCGAAAAAAACTCTAAACAACCAATACAAAACTAAACCTACTGGTCCAGAAAAATAAGTAAGAACCAAAGACAAGATTACAAAAATTCTTGGCACCAAGTGTCTCTCTGAGTCTCTAACTATCCATGAGCCAACAAATAAACTTATTGATAAAAAGTGTAGCCAAAAAATGAGCAAAAATAACTCGTTCGAGTATAAAGCATAGAGACTATCCAACCCCAAATATAAGTTAAAACTATCAAATATTTCATTATCTAAAAAAATTTGATAAGAAATGAATGCATATCCAAAAGCTAAAATTAAAGGCGCTATTATAGAATTTACTAAAAATTTTGTTAGTGAATGATAAGGGAAAACCAACATCAAAAACCAAAAAGGTAAAACACCCCAATTAGCAATTAAAAAAATATTTTCTGTTGTTAAATAAGATTGAATATCGTTTATCATTAATAATAATATAGTATATTAAGTAAATGAATCCCATAATAAATAAAAAAGATTTTGAGGAGTTGTCTACTAATTTAAAGGATTTAGCTTACTCCTATTTGGAAAAATACAATCCCTCAAAACAGCAGCTCAAAGTTTATCTATTAAAAAAATATCTAACAAAATTTAATAGTTCGAATTCAAAGAAAGAAGTTTCCAAAATAATTGATGAAATTTTGAATAGTTTAGAAAAAAATAAGCTTATTAATGATTCACTGTATTCAGATTCTAAGGCAAGAATGTACTTACGAAGGGGTTACTCTCTAAATAAAATTCATCAATCTTTAAAAATGAAAGGTGTCGACCAAGTTCATATAAAAGATAGCATTGAAAAAATAAAAAAAAAACAAATAGAGCCTGATTTTGTTTCAGCTTTAAAACTTTGCAAAAGAAGAAGAATAGGTGCTATTAGGCCAGAAGCTAACCGCGAACTTTTTTATAAAAAAGATATGGGGATTTTAGCAAGAGCAGGATTTAGTTTCGAAATGTCAAAAAGAGTTTTGAGCTTAGACAGTGAGGAGTTTAAAAAATTAATCAAGATTATTTGATTTTTTCTCATCCTCTACCAATTGGTCAATTTTTCTTTTCATCATATTTCTTACTATTACAAATGTAATTAATCCAAAAATTGATACAGAAATAATTATTATTAAAATAGTCTTAATCATTTAAATTTTTTGATCTTAAAATTAATAAGCTTGGGTTTTTATAATCTTTTTTTCCATAAAGGAAAGGTTTACCCTCCAAAGTGGAAATGATTGCTCCAGCGTTAGTCGCTATTGCATGGCCCGCAGCGTAGTCCCATTCGTTCGCTCTCTCTCTGGCTGCATAAATATCATATTCACCATTTGCTATTACACAAAATTTGTATGAGCTGGCCATTTTTACAATTGATGTTACTTTATGAATTTTCAATTTTTCCATGATATTTGTCGAAGGTTTATTAACACTTGAAACTGCAATAACTTGGTTTTTTGGTGTTTTTTTCAAACAATTAATTAATTTTAAATCATTATTTTCAATTAAAAAGCTTTTATTTTTTCCGTAAGAATAAAATAATCTATTTTTTTTTGGAACACCTACCAAACCAACTACTGGTTTTTTATCGATAACTAATGCAGCATTAAGTGTATATTCATCTTTGCCTGCCAAATATTCTTTCGTTCCATCAATTGGATCGATTAACCAAAAGATATCATTTTTATTTTCCTTAGTTATATCAACAGTTTCTTCCGAAATAATCGGAACCTCAGGAGTAATTTTTTTAATTTGCTCGGTTATCAAATCGTTTACTTTTAAATCGCCATTAGTAACAGGTGAGCTATCTTCTTTGATTGTGATCTTCAGACCTTTTTCGTAAAGATTTATAGACTCTTTTCCTGCTAATTTAAAAGTTTCTATAAGATCTTCAGCTATTTTTTTTAAATCAAAGTTTCTCATTTTTAATTTTTTCTAATTTAACAAACTCCACATTAATGACTTTTTTTCCCTCATTTTCGAAATTGACCGTAATCTTATTTTTCACAATAGATTGAATTTGACCTATTCCCCAGTTAGTTTTTTTTGGATTTATAACATAATCACCTGGCTCAAGATCAAATTGCATTGTGGAAAAAATCTAATAATTATATTATACACTTTCAATGATAAATTCACTAGGTATAAATAAAGATCCTAAAAACACAAAAGTAGTCGTTGCAATGTCAGGCGGTGTAGACTCCTCAGTTGTCGCAGGTATTATGAAAGAGGAAAAATATAACGTTATCGGTGTCACTTTAAAACTTTATGATGATGCAAAAAGTAGCACTCAAAGCAGACAATGTTGTGCTGGACAAGATATTCTTGACGCCAAGAGAGTATCCGAAAAACTAAATATTAAACACGAAATATTATATTATCAAAAAAAATTTAAAGCAGAGGTAATAGACTCTTTTATTGACAGCTATAATTCTGGTGAAACACCAATACCTTGTGTACAATGCAATCAAACTGTAAAGTTTCGCGATCTATTTAAATACGCGAAAGATCTTGGAGCAGATGCGCTTATCACTGGTCATTATGTAGCTCGAAGACAGAATGGAAAAAAAGCTTCAATGTATATGGCTAAAGACGAAAATAGAGATCAAAGTTATTTTTTATTTAATACTACTCAAAATCAATTGGACTTTATTAGATTTCCTCTTGGAGAAATTGATAAAACTGAAACAAGAAAAATTGCATCACGACTAGATTTAAATGTTGCTAATAAACCTGACAGTCAAGATATTTGTTTTGTTCCAAATGGTGATTATGGCTCAGTAATTCAAAAATTCAGACCAGACTCTTTCAAGGCAGGAGACATAATTGATCTTAATGGTAAAAAAATTGGAACTCATGATGGTATTGTAAATTTTACCATTGGACAAAGAAGAGGAATAAAAATTGCTAGTTCTGAACCATTGTATGTTTTAAAAATAAATTCAAAAGAAAATTCAATAGTCGTTGGTTCAAAAAAGAGTCTCTTAATAAGCAAGATTGATTTAAGGGAATTGAATATTTTAGGTGATGAAAGTGAATTTAAAAATGAAATTAATGTAAAAGTAAGATCTACAGGAAAATTATTGAGAGCAAGAATTCAAATATTAGATGATAAAGCTGAGGTAAACATGATCGATGAGGAAACAGGAATTTCTCCAGGCCAGGCTTGTGTTTTTTATTCAAAGGATAATTTTGGGGATAAACTTTTGGGGGGCGGCTGGATAGATAAGACCTACAACAAAAATTTATCCACTTAACTCACACAATCTAATGGTGACAACTAATAGGTGATACCATTTATTTTTGCATATGATTTAATGTAGTTAATTAAGAGGCAACTCTTAACTGGCCAACTGAGGAAAAACCGAGAGGTTCAAGCTTAGAGGGCAGAAAGGTAAACTGAGTAGCGCTAAAATGGTTTACCGGGTGGTTCGGCGGTAGCGCCTAAAACGACGAACCAAAACTACTAAATTTCTGGGCTTCGGCCTAGAAATTTAAGTGGTTCTTTTCCAAAATAATCTTGTCAAAAGATAAAATCCAATCACCCCAATAAAATAGTTCCACTCAAGACCATGTTTAAAGTGAGTATAATTTTCTGAATTTAATATAGGCAGAGAAAATAAAGCAACTAATACCAGTATACTTACCAAGAATAATTTCAATTTAAGAATTTTTTCACTGTAAAAATTTTTTAAAATCATTTTATTTTTAAAGATAATGAAAATTAAAGTTCCTTGAGCTGCTATTTCAAATAAAATAAAACACAATAAAAAAACTCTTTTTAATAATTTTAGAAAAGAAATTTCAAAATTTACCCCTAGCAAAATCGAATGAATTAATAAAAAAATTGCTGATAAAATACCAAAAAACTTAAAATAAAAATTTTTTTCTTTACTCAAAACTGTTTTAAGAAAAGAATTTGTTTTAGACCAATATAATATAAGTATTAAACTAGTTATGACCATTGCTGGTTTAAAAATTAAATATTGAGGATAGGTTCTTGAAGCCCTACTAATTGATAAGCTTCCATCTAAATAAGGTATAGTGAAATTAGAGCGACCAATAAAATCTACTGCAAAGATTGTTCCATCAAACAGTGAGTAATTAACTGAAATAAATAAACAAAGATTAATAGATATTAATGGAATTAAAAATATAAATAAGCTCAATCTGAGAATTTGATTGATTTCTCCCATATTACTTTAATTTAATTATTTTCTTTTATTTCTTTTTCTAGCTCTTCTTTTTTTTGAGCCAATTTTACGTCTACCTCTGTGTTTTTTCGGGTAACCCATATTTCTGCCTCCTTTTTCATATTCAAATGTTTAAAATTTATATAAGGTTGAATTATACTCTTTTTATGAAAAAGTCCATAAACACATTTCTGAAACACCCTACAAAAGACAATGCAAACAGATCTGCAAATCCACCGGTTACTCGGGCGTCAACAATTTTGTTCAACACTATGCAAGAAATGTACCAGCATGAATTAAAAATTAAAAAACATAAAAAGGTAAGTCACTATACTTATGGCAGATATGGAAGTACAACAACAATTGAGCTTGAAAATATTCTTAAGGAACTAGAGCAAGCTTATCATGTTTTTTTAACTGGCACAGGTTTTGGGGGTATCGCTCTTGCGTTGATGTCTTTGTGTAGACCTGGTGATGAAATTTTAGTTTCTGATAATGTTTATGGCCCTACTAAAGAAATTTCTCAAGAACTTATGAGGGAATTTGAAGTAAACGCTAAATTTTATAATCCAGAGTCATTCGAAGATTTAAAAGAAAAAATCTCAAAAAAAACAAAAATGATACTAGTCGAAAATCCTGGAAGCAACACTTTTGAATTTCAAGATTTATCTAAAATTGTATCATTGGCTAAGAGAAAAAAAATCTACACATTGTTAGATAATACTTGGGGAACACCTTTATATCTCAAACCTTTGAAGTTAGGATTTGATATGTCCTTTTGCTCAGCAACAAAATATTTTTCAGGTCACTCAGATGCTATGGGTGGATCGTTAGCAGTTAATAAAAAGGTTTTTAGTAAAATAATGTTTTTTTACAAATTATCTGGTTATAGAATGTCGGCAGATGAAGCGTATTTAATTATTAGAGGCCTAAGGACTTTAGACACTAGACTAAAGCAACATTTCGAAAATACAAAAATTGTTATAAATTTTTTAAGAAAACAAAAAAAAATTAAAGAAATTCTTTACCCTTACAATCCATCAACCAAAAATTACAAACTTTGGAAAAAATATTACTCTGGTGCAACTGGCCTCTTTTCAATTGTTATTAAGAGTAAAAAAAAATCATCAGTTGTGAAATTTGTAAACTCTCTTGAATTATTCGGTATAGGTTATAGTTGGGGTGGATTCGAAAGTTTAGCGATTCTTCAAGATCTTAAAAGTCCCAAGAAAGACCAATATATAAAAGGACGCAGGTATTATAGGTTTAAAAATGATGAATATATTGTAAGATTGCATATAGGTTTAGAGGAACCTAAAGACCTAATAAATGATTTAAAACAAGGACTGAGAAAAATTAAATAGTGAATAAATTTTTTCCTAATAAAACTGCTTTGTACGCTTTACTATCCTCATGTTTTGTTGTTTGCGCAACAATGGGAGTCAGACAAACTTTCGGATTATATTCTAGTGAGTTTGAAATATCAGGTGGTACATCTAATACAGAATTTGGGCTTGCTGTAGCAGTCCATGCTATCTTTTGGGGAATTTTTACCCCTATTTTTGGAAGATTATCAGACAAGTTAGGTGGTTATGTAGTAATTATTCCTGCTCTGATTTTTTATTCTATATCGATGTTTTTAATGGGGAATAACTTTATATCTGGAATATGGTTACAAGTAAATCTAGGTTTATTTGTTGGTATAGGTCTCGCAGGAGCTGCAGGAACTATTTTGACACCAATGGTTTCAAAACATTTTCCTAACGAAAACAGAAGTAAAGCTGCAGGTATAGTAACCGCTTGCGGTGGTTTAGGCATGTTCATCTTTCCAATATTGGCAAGTATTTTTAAAAATATATCGTCATGGCAAATGTCATTTATTTTATTTTCGATAATATTAATTTTAATGGTCATACCTGGTTTCTTTGTAAAATTGCCTGAGACACAAATTTCTACAACAAATTCTAATATTGATCAGCGAAGTTTAAAAGATGTTTTAAAGGAGTCATTTGCTCATAAAGGTTTTAGACTATTAGTTTTAGGTTTTTTTGTTTGCGGATTTCAAATCACCCTGATTGCAACACATGTGCCTAGGTATGTTCAGGACATAGGACTAGCAGATTGGACAGGTATGGCGATATTAGCACTTATTGGTTTTTTTAATATTATTGGCACTCTTATTATGGGTTATTTAGGGGATAAATACAGCAAAAAGATTCTTTTAAGTGGCTTATATTTTTTAAGGGGAATTACTTTAATATTATTCATTTTTTTACCAGCTTCTAATTTATCAGCAGTTTTATTTGGTACATCTTTTGGATTGCTTTGGCTTGCAACAGTCCCTGCAACTAACGGAATTGTAGCTCAAATATTCGGTACAAAAAATTTAACACTTTTATTTGGAATAGTTTTCTTGAATCATCAATTTGGATCTTTTCTTGGGGCTTATCTTGGAGGGTATTTTTATGATAAATTCGGGAGTTTTGATTACGCCTGGTATTTAGCGATTGTACTCTCATTCATAGCAACAGCACTTCATTTACCAATAGACGAGAGGCCTATTCAGAAAAGTCAGGCAACTACTTGAGGTTGTAATTTGAGTCTGTTTTAGAATCAAAAGTGAATCAAAACGAGAACATCGGCAATTATAAAGCTTGAAACTGTGGATAAATAAGAGTTTGATTAGAGTCTTAAAATTTAATATTTTTAATTAACAAAGGAGCAAAATGTTTTCAAAAAAACTTAACGAAAAACTCGATCAGTATCACTTACTAAAGCACCCATTTTACATTTCATGGAATGAAGGAAAACTAAATAGGGAAATTATCAAAGACTATGCTGAGCAGTATTATCAACATGTAAAAGCTTTTCCAAGATATATAAGCGCAACACATTCTCTTTGCGAGGATATTGAAAGAAGAAAAATTTTGTTAGAAAATTTGCAAGACGAGGAAAATCCTGAAGCAGATCATCCAAAATTATGGAAAAATTTCGCTTTAGCAATGGGAGCAGATAAAAACAATATTGAAAACGTTGAAAGAGAATGGTTTACAAACGACATGATTGAAAACTTTTTTCACTACGCAAGATCTTCTTATGCTGAAGGACTTGGATCTTTATACACTTATGAAAGACAAATCCCAGAAATAGCTGAAACTAAAATCCGAGGACTTAAAAAGTTTTATGGAGTTAATTCAAAAGAGGGCTTAGAATTTTTTGAGGCTCATAAGGCTGCAGATGTAGTTCACAGAAAAGAATGTGAAAAGCTCCTTGATAATCTAACTGTAGATGAAAAAGAGAAAGCAGAGAAAGCAGCAATGTTTACTGCAAGATATTTATGGAATTTTCTTAGTGGGATGACTAAGAAACATAATATTCAAGCCGCTGCTTAAATTCTTTCATTCAACTAATTGACAAATACGTATTAGAGGAATACGTATAACCATCACGTATGGAAATTTATCTTCCGATAATTCAGGTAAAAATCGATATTTTATTTATTTTATTTATCAGTTTTGGTGTAGGGGTTTTGTCTGGACTTTTTGGTATTGGGGGAGGGTTTCTGATGACCCCTTTTTTGATTTTTTTAGGGATCCCGCCGATTTATGCAGTCCCTAATGAGGTAAATAATATTTTAGCAACGTCTGTTTCTGGATCACTAACTCACTGGTTTAAAAATACCTTAGATTACAAAATGGGATTTATGATTATCATCGGAGGTTTGATTGGAACAATGTTGGGTATAACAACTTTCACTTTTTTTAATGAAATCGGTAAGCTTAGTTTAATCATTTCTTTATCTTATATGTATTTATTAGCAATAATTGGAACCCTGATGTTATTACAAGGAGCAAGTGAAATTGAGAGAGCAAGAAAAAAAATAACTTTAAAACAAAAACTTCATACCCATTATTGGATTCATGGTTTACCATTTAAATTAAGATTTCCTAAATCAAGACTTTATGAAAGTATATTCACTCCAATAATTCTAGGTATCATTGTGGGATTCGTTGCTGCTTTGATGGGAGTAGGGGGAGCATTTTTACTTGTGCCCGCAATGATTTATTTAATTGGTATGCCAATAAAATTGATACCGGGAACATCATTATTTGTTACAATATTTATTAGTGCAATTGTAACCGTCTTACACGCTTTCAGCTATGGATCTATTGATCTTGTTCTTGTTATTGCACTTGTAATTGGTTCAATCATTGGAGTTCAAATAGGTCAGAAAGTTGGACAGTATTTAGATAGCTCACACTTAAAAACATTATTTGCCATGTTACTATGTGCTGTAGCCGTTGCAATTGCTTACGATACTTTTTTTAAAGATGAAAATTTAAACAACATTGCAACTGAAAAAGTAGATTTCGAAAAATTAAATTTTTTCTCACAATTTATTGTAAAGTTTTCAAATGAAAGTCCCCTATTATACGGATCTTTTGCAATTATTCTTGCGATTGTAATGGGTATATTAGGCGCTACAATTCGTCAACTATTTACAAAATATAAAGATAAATTTATTATAAAAAGATCTGGTAATTAAAAATTATGAGTAGCAATAAAAGTTTTGGTATTTTATTTTCTATAGTCTTTTTAATAATTGGTCTTTGGCCATTAAAAAACAATCAGGATCCGAACTTAATTTTAATAGGTATTTCAGCTATCTTTTTAACTTTGGGAGTTTTCAATTCAAAAATTTTAACCCCTTTTAATAAAGCCTGGATTAAGTTGGGCGAACTTTTGGGAAAGATAATTGCACCTATAATCATGGGAGCGATTTATTTCTTTATACTAACACCTATTAGTCTACTAGTTAGATTGTTTGGAAAAGATTTGCTGAATTTAAAAAGAAATAAAGATCAGACATATTGGATTAAAAGAGACAAAGATATCGGAACAATGGATAAACAATTTTAATGTTAAGTTTTTTTAAAGAGTTTTGGGAGTTTTTAATGATCAGAAAAAAATATTGGCTACTTCCTATAATTCTCGTACTTGCTTTATTTGGAGTTTTGATTGTTTTGAGCCAAGGTTCTGCTGTGGCTCCTTTCATTTATACAATATTCTAATGGCAACTGTTCTTGGTATTTCAGCTTTTTATCATGATAGTGCAGTCGCTCTAATCAAAGATGGAGAAATAATAGCTGCCGCACAAGAGGAGAGATTTTCAAGAAAAAAACATGATGCCGGCTTTCCAAAAAAGGCATTAGGTTATGTGCTTAAAGAGAATAACATTAAATTAAACGATATCGATAATATTGTATTTTTTGAAAAGCCCTTTTTAAAATTTGAAAGACTCTTAGAAACCTACTTGGCGTTCGCCCCAAAAGGTTTCAAATCTTTTTCTTTAGCTATGCCAATATGGTTGCGGGAAAAATTATTTCAAAAAAAATTTCTTTTCGATTTATTAAGAAATCAAGATGAAAATTTTAAAGATATAAATAAAATTAAATTTTCTGAGCATCATTTTAGCCATGCTGCATCAGCTTTTTTTCCATCTCCTTTTAAAGAAGCAATAATAATGACTCTTGATGGAGTAGGTGAGTGGGCAACAACAACAATAGCGATAGGATCTGAAAATAAAATTAAAATGCTAAAAGAAATTCGTTTTCCTCACTCATTAGGGTTACTTTATTCGGCATTTACTTATTACCTAGGTTTTAAAGTAAATAGCGGTGAGTATAAAGTTATGGGCTTAGCTCCCTATGGAAAACCTATCTATAAAGAAAAAATCTTTAAAAATCTTATTGATGTTAAAAAAGATGGCTCTTTTAAATTAGATATGAATTATTTTAACTACGCTACTGGATTGACAATGACGAATAATAATTTTTCAAAATTATTTGGTCAACCAGTAAGAAAACCAGAAAAAGATTTATTGACCCAATTTCACATGGATATGGCTGCTTCAATTCAGGTGGTTATAGAGGAAATAATTTTAAAACTTACAAAAAGTATTGCGGAGGAATATAAGTTAAAAAATTTATGCCTCGCAGGCGGGGTAGCGCTGAACTGTGTAGCAAATGGAAAAATATTGGTCAAAAACCACTTTGATAATATTTGGATTCAGCCAGCTGCAGGAGACGCAGGGGGATCACTTGGTGCTGCTTTAGGTTACTGGTTTCAAGAGTTAGGAAATCAAAGATCAGTAGAACCAAGTGATAGCATGAAAGGCTCATATTTAGGACCTAAATTTGATAATGGAGAAATAGAAAATAGTTTAAAAAAACTAAACGCAAATTATCAAAAATATAATGATGATGAGGTAACGAAGATTATAGCAGAGTCTATAGCTGATCAGAAAACTATTGGTTGGTTTCAAGGTAGGATGGAATTTGGACCCAGAGCATTAGGTGCAAGATCTATTCTAGCTGATCCAAGGTCAGAAGAAATGCAAAAAGAACTAAATATAAAAATCAAATTTAGAGAAAGTTTTAGACCTTTCGCACCTTCAATTCTAAGTGACCAAGTTGGAAAATGGTTTGAAACGGATAAAAAAAGTCCCTATATGTTGTTAGTCTCTAATGTAAAAAAAAGTTTGAGAATTCCAATGACAAGAGAGCAAGAAGATCTTTTTGGAATAGAAAAACTTAATGTAAAAAGGTCGACAATACCTGCAGTAACACACGTGGATTATTCAGCTAGAATACAAACTGTTCACCAGAGCACAAACCCTAAATATTACAATCTAATAAAAAAGTTTTTTGAACTGACAGGTTGTCCAGTGATAGTAAATACATCTTTTAATATAAGGGGCGAACCAATAGTTTGTTCAATCGACGATGCTTTTAGATGCTTTATGGGAACAAATTTAGATGTTTTAGTTTGTGAGAATTTTATAATGTTTAAGAAAGACCAAAATAAAGACTTAATTAAAGATTATAAAAAAGATTTTGAGCTAGACTAAAAAACAATAGCTCTTACTAATCCAAAAATTGATACTATAATTAAAAAATATAAAATATATTTTTTGTAACTTTCATTACTGCTTTCTTTAAAAAGTTTTGTCCCAAGCATTACCCCAACAGGAATAATTAAAAATGGTGGAATAGATCTATAAAATACCTTTATATTAATAAGATCATTTAAGTATCCTAAAAATAAAGCGTAAGCATCAGTAAAGAAAAATAGTGCAGCTAACGACGCTCTTATTACGGCTGGTTCAGCGGCGATGATAAGTAAATACAATGCAATTGGTAATCCAGCTAAAGTCCCAAAACCATTTACTGTTCCAGCAATACCGCCAACAAAAAATTTAGAAATATTATGATTTAATTTTTCATTTTTATATCCTCTTAACAAAAGATAAGCAAATGTAAGAACAGTAATCGATATTATTAAATGCATAATATTAGGATCGAGATTAGCTAAAAGACCAACACCTATTGGAGTTCCAAATATTACTCCAATTAATAAAAACAAAACAAATCTCCAATTTATTTTATTCCAAATACTCGGGATCATAAAAAAACTAGCCACTATCTCTAGTAATAATATAATTGGTACTATTTCTTTTGCTGGTAAAATAAAAGAGAGCAATGAAACACTTGAAGCAGAGAATCCAAATCCGCTAAATCCTCTTACAAATGAAGCTAATAAAATTATTAAAACAAAAAAAATAAATTCTAGTAAACTAAGTTCAATAATATTTAAGTATTCCATATCATCTCAATATTGTCATTGGGTCTAATTTTACATCAAACCAATTGAGACGTATATCTAAATGAGGCCCAGTTGCTCTACCACTTTTCCCAAGTGTACCTACGATTTGACCTTGCTTTATTTTTTGCCCAACCTGGACATCAATATCTTTCATATGCATGAACAAGGTACTGATACCATGACCATGATCAAATATAATTGTACCACCAGTAAAATACATATCTTTTTCTGCAAGCGTTACTATCCCATCCATCATCGCTTTAACTGGAGTGCCCTCCGGCGCATGAAAGTCTACACCATAGTGCGGTCGTCTTGGTTTACCATTTAATATTCTTTGGCTACCGTAAACTCCAGTAATTATATATTTGTCTATAGGGTAAATAAATTTATTCTTAAAAAAGATAAGAGCGCTATCGATAGATCTTGCTTTTCCTATTAAAATGTTATCTTTTTTTATTTGATCATATACTTCTGGGGGAGGCGTCACCTGTTTTGATGGAAGACCATCAATTCTTTGAATTTTATAATCTCTTTTGAATACTTTTTTTTCTAATATTGTAGATGATCCTTTATTCACTATTTTTATGATTATATTATTTTTTCTATCTCTATCTAAACCAAAAGCAAAATATCCTTCTTTGGTAACCCTAACTTTTTTTTTATCAACTGTAACCTTAGATCCTGGATCTGTTTTTCCTAGAATAAAAGATCCTTGTTTAAATTCACCTTCGAATTCGGTTGCATACGAAAAATTAAAAAATAAAAAAAAAATTAAAAAATATTTCATAACAAAATTTTTAAATCTGTATATATAAGCTCAATTGCAATCACAAATATAGCAATGAGTCCAACCCAACTAATCCATGAGTTTTTTTTAATTAATTTTGCAGTAAAATTAGCAGCAAAAGCCATAAGTAAAATTGATAAAGCCAAACCAAAAGCAAGTAAAAAATAATGATCTTTTGCAGCCCCAGCTACACCTAAGACGTTGTCCAAACTCATTGTAACATCGGCAAGAATAACAGTAAAAATAGCTTTTTTAAAATTTGAACTATCTAAGTTAATTTCTTTTTCATCAATCTTGTTTTGAATTACGTCTCTATAAAGTTTGTAACAAATATAAAGAAGCAAAATTCCACCAACTAACCTTAAACCTGTAATTTGCAAAAGATAAACAGCAATAAAAGTAAACAGAACTCTCAGTATAACAGCGCCTCCAATTCCCCAAATGATAATTTTTCTTCTTTCAGTTGGCTCAAATTTTGAGGCAACCATACCAATTATTATGGCATTATCCCCTGCCAAAACTAGGTCAATTAAAATAATTTCAATTAATATAATTAGTTGCTCTGTCATAGCGAAATTTATATTCTATTTAATTATGAATTATAAAAATTTAAAGCAGGAAAATCGAGAAAATTACGCAATTATTCAAATTGCTAACAGCAAAAATAACAGTCTGGACTCAAGCACGCTAAAAGAACTAACCAATGCTATTGTAAATTTAGATAAAGAAAAAAAGATAAAGTGTATAGGGCTTGTGGGTAATTCTAAATTTTTTTCACCTGGAGCTGATATAAATGAGCTTAAAAAATTAAATCAAAAAGAGGCAAAAAAAATTAAGTTGTTTGATAGCATAAAAAAGATTGAAAAAATTAAAAAACCTCTAATATCTTTTATAGAGGGATATGCTATTGGTGGTGGGCTAGAACTCGCTTTATACAGTGATTTTATAATTGCGAGCAAAAAGGCGAAATTTGGTTTACCAGAAATAAATCTTGGCTTAATTCCTGGTATGGGCGGCACTCAAAACGCAAAGAAATTTTTAACAAAACAAAATCTTAAATATCTCACAATGACGGGAAACATTATTGATGCGGAGAGCGCAATGAAAATAGGCCTAGTATCTGAAATTTTTAATGAGGAAAATTTTATGGATCATGTGGAAAGATTTCTTAAAAAGATTTCAATAAAACCAAAAGAGTCTTTGAGAGCACTCAAAGAACTGATTAATTCAAAAACTTCAATTAAGAATGGTATAAATGTAGAGAGGCAAAGATTTTACAAACTATTAGACTCAGATAACAAAAAAAAAGGAATAGATAGTTTTTTAAATAAAACTATTCCAAAATTTGATTAATTTTTTTTCAATTGGAATTTAATTCTGTATCATGTTAAACAATAAATGATATGACGATTAAATTTATTAAAAAAGCCACAAAAACTCCAGAGACGGATGACCTTAAAACAAGATCAGAGGTTTCTAAAATTTTGGATGATATTCAAAAACGCAAAGAGGAAGCCATAAAAGAGCTTAATAAAAAATTCGATAATTATGATGGAGAAATCATTGTTTCTCAGGAGAGAATTGCAGATGCCAAAAAACAATTAGATAAAAAAATTAAAGACGATATAAAATTTGCGTATGACAGAATTAAAAAATTCTCAGAACATCAATTAAAGAGCATGAATAATAATTTTGAAGTGGAACTTTCAAAAGGATTATTTGCTGGTCAAAAATTAGTACCAATTGAGACTGTTGGCTGCTATGTGCCTGGAGGGAGGTATCCACATATATCGTCTGCAATAATGTCAATCGTTCCTGCTAAAGTCGCTGGTGTTAAAAATATTATCTGCGCGAGTCCTCCTAAAGATATTCATGGAGCTAATAATGGAATTATATTTGCAGCAAATTATTGTGGTGCAAATTTAATTATGAACCTGGGTGGAGTCTCTGCGATTGGTTCATTAACGTATGGATGTTTTGGAAATAAGCCAGTAGATTTTCTAGTTGGTGCTGGAAATCAATATGTTGCTGAGGCGAAAAGAATTGTTTTTGGAAAAGTTGGTATCGATCAATTTGCAGGACCAACTGAAATAGCAATTATTGCAGACAAAACTTCTGATAAAGAAATAGTTGCTGCTGATATCGTTGGTCAAGTTGAACATGGTTATAATTCACCAGCTTGGTTAATTACATCAGACAAAACTCTAGCAGATTTTGTTTCTAAAAGAGTTCCAGAACTCATTAAAGAGTTGCCAAAGTTATCTAAAGAAAATGCTGAAAAGGCTTGGAAGGATTATGGAGAAATTATTTTATGTGAAAGCAGAGAGGAGATGTTAGAAACAAGCGATAAATATGCATCCGAACACCTTGAGGTTCACGCTGAAAATTTAAATTGGTGGCTAGAAAATCTTAAAAATTATGGTTCGCTTTTCTTAGGGGAAGAAACCACAGTGGCTTATGGTGATTATTGCTCTGGAACAAATCACATTTTACCAACAAAAGGTGCAGGTAGATACACAGGCGGTTTATTTGTTGGAAAATTTTTAAAGACACTTACATTCCAGAGAATGACAAAAGATGCCACAAAAACTATCGGACCAAACGCTGCAAGACTTGGAAGAGCCGAAGGAATGGAAGGTCACGCCAGAACTTGCGATGCGCGGTTGAGAAAGTACGGTTTTTCCAACTAATTTTTTATAACATCTTCTGGTTGTAGACAATTTGCATACCTGAAACAACATCTTAACATAGATAATCTTCTCTTAATTTAATTAAAATTAATATATGAGAAAAATTATTTTACTGTTAACTTTTTTAATCTTCACTTCTGCTAATGCAAAAATGAGTGATAAAGATAAATCAAAGGCATTAGATTGTATTGGGATTTACATGGCTAATTATTTTCTGCCATCAGGAGAAAAATTTGAATATGGTATGAAAGAAAAATCTATTTCAACTGTAAAGGTTT
>MDSW01213099.1_pt1 | contig 19498 bp, 15 predicted proteins | sample 811171 | NCBI WGS metagenome assembly MDSW01 (sample SAMN05326641, study PRJNA326480) | marine metagenome | isolation source: seawater | place: Atlantic Ocean: North West | collected 2012 | reverse complement strand
TACTGCCTCTTCTGTAGCCTGAGCTACTTCTGTTTCTACCTCAGTTGTTTCCTCCTGTGGTACTGCCTCTTCTGTAGCCTGAGCTACTTCTGTTTCTACCTCAGTTGTTTCCTCCTGTGGTACTGCCTCTTCTGTGGCCTGAGCTACTTCTGTTTCTACCTCAGTTGTTTCCTCCTGTGGTACTGCCTCTTCAGCAGCCTGAGCTACTTCAGTAGGTGTTTCAGTCTTTTTTTCTAGTTTTTCCTCTGCTAGTTTAATTTCATTAATATTATTTTCTATTTTTTCTATTTTTTCATTAATTTGATTTATTAAATTGTTATTTAAACCTTCTGCAAATTCATTTATTTCCTCTGGATTTGAAGCAGTTTCTCTAATAGCATTTCTTCCTGCTTCTATAGCTGCTATAGTTGCGTCTTCAGGCGACAGCCCATCTTTGATACTATCGCTAAGTTTTTGTTCAAAAACTGTTTCTATGTAGTCTTCTGGAGTTCCTTCCTGTGGCTCGATTTCTTCAACTTGTGCAAGCTCAGTAGTTTGTTCTAGATTACTTGCATCTTCAAAAGGAGAACCTTCTGATAATGACTGCTCCGGAGTAATTTGAGCTAATTCTGTTATTTCATTAGTTTGAGTGTCAGCAAAACCTTCTTGAGGCAATCCTAAATCATCTGTTTGTTGGGGAGAAACTTGTGCTATAGTAATATCTTCAACCTGTGATTCATTGTTTTCAGTAATTTCAATTTCTGAAGGAGTGCCTTGTGAAAGTGTTTCTAATGGTTGTATTAAGTTCTCAGCTACCTCAATTTCACTTGTCTGATCAAATTCTTCTTGAGGAAAACCATTTGTTTCAGAAACTATTGGTGTCTCACCTACTAATTCTTGATTAGATTCAGAAATTTCAATATTTTCAGTTTCAGGAATAACTTCTGATGGGACACCTTCAGTATTAGTAGCTATTGGTGCAATAGTATTTGAAACTTCTGACTCAATTGTATCAGATTGTACTATTCCTTCAGAAGGATTACTTTCTATTATAGTTTCTTCAGGAGAAATTGCTCCTATAGCATTGATATCTATATTTTCTTCAGTAACTTGCGACGGAAAATTAGTATTTTCGTCTGGCATGCCCCCTTCTAACTCTGCTTCTGGTGCAATATCCAAATTTTCATTTTGAATTTCTTGATTATTTAAACCTGCTTCATCTATTAAAACTTGAGATGGGGCTCCGTTAATAAAAATTTCTTCAGGTGCAAGAGGTTGTAATTCATTAGGTGATTCAGGTAATTGATTATCTACTGTAGTCTCTTCAGGACTAGCATTATTTGCAGTGCCTTCAAAGAACTCAGATGATATTTGTTGTGTTTCTAAATTTTCAGTAGGTTCTTGATCTTGGATATTTAACACCTCTTCAGCAGGCGTTCCTAAATTATCTGCATTTAAATCTTCTGGAGGAATCAAATCTTGACTAGCATCTGACCTTATATTATTTAATGTTTCTTGGTCCAAAGCTTGAGCAAGCTTAATATTATCAGAATTTATTGGCTCAAGGCTATTGTCAGAAGAAGTTAATTTTTTTTCTAAGACAACACTTTTTTTATCAGCCAAATCCTTTATTTCTATATTTTTTTTTATAGCCATATTTATTTATAATAACGACTTTTTTTACCTATTTTATAGGAAAATTATATTTTAGAAAGTATACAATTATATAGATAGCTTTTAAATTGTTCACATAAATTTTTAGCTTTTTGTTCAGTATAACTTTCTGTGCTTTTTATTTTATATAAATTAGTTGCTAAATCTGTCTCAACACTAAAATTAACAATGTTTAGTTCAACTTCTTTTAGTTCTTTTAAAAATATATTAGCATTGTTCTTTTTACTAAACGATCCAAATTGTAGTTTATAGGAAATTGTTTTTTTTATTGAAGACTTTTCATTGTCTACAGATGAAATTATATTATTAAGAGATGTTGCCTCATCAGAAATTTCAGTATCTAATTTTATTTTTTTCATATCAAACTCATTAGGCTTTTCATTTATTTCAGCATCTAATTTTTTTACTATTATATTTTTAGCTTTTTTATTTGTTTTTTTATTATTATTTTCTTCCAATTTCTTTGTTTTTTCAAAATCATTCACATCTAAGTCTTTTATAAGAATATTTTTATCCTCATTATTTTCCTTTTTATAATTAACAAGTTTTGACTTTTTTGTTTCTGTTTTTGTTAATTTTTTTTTAATTTTTTTTAGTTCTGAATTTTTTAATTTCTTTTTTATAATTTTTGATTTTTTTTCTATACCATTTGAAGCATTTAAAAAAATTTTTTCATCTAGTATCCCTATTGATAAAATTAACTGATAAACTGCTAACTCGTATTGAGTTTTTGCACTCTCGGCAGAACTCTTTGCATTTATATATGCAGTTTCTGATGATAATATATCAATTAGCTGTCTATTACCAAGCTTTACTTCCCTCATAGCTAAATCAAAAAACTCACCAGAAATATTTGCTTGATTGCTTAGGTATTCATAATTTTGCTTAGCTATTTTTTTTGTTTGCCATGCATTTCTTATCGTTTCTTCCAAGTTTCTTTCTAATTGATCATGTCCATATTTAGACATCATATATTGATTTAGAGATGATTTATAATCAGAACTTTCCTTATAAAAAAGACCATAAGGTCCTCCTATAGAAATTGGATATTTCATTTCTAATTTGTAAACATGATCTATTTCAGTGCCATCCAATCCAGACATATTTCTTTTATTTTTATATTCAGCTATAGCCTTTATAGATGGAAAAAACTTTGACTTAGCACCTCTAATAGCAGTTTCTGAGTTTTTTAAATTTAATTTACTTAGATTTAAGGATATGTTATTTTTTTTTGCCAATTCTATTGCTTCTTTTTCACTTTTTGGTAGAAGGTTTGTAGGCAAATTAGGCCTATTGAAAGTACTAAAATTATTAGGTAATTCTCTGAAAATATTATAAAACCTATTAGTAGCTACAGATAAATCTCCTTCAAATCTCACTCTGGTTGCTTTTGCACCAGCTAACCTTGCTTTTGATTGAAGTACATTCGAAGCCAAACCTCCGCCCCTAGCTACTTTTTCATTTTCAAGATTAGTTACTTCTCTTATTCTAGCTTCAGATTGTTTTGAAAACTCTAACACTTCGTAGGCTTTGATATAGCCTAAATATGCAGCTAGTGCCTCAAATATTTTATTACTCTTTGTATTTTTGCTAGAAATATTAGCTAGTTCCACTTGATTCTTAGCTTTATCATACTTAGAAGCTGTATTACCAAAATCATAAATATTTTGTGTTATTTTAGCAGAAAACTCATAATAATTTAAATCAGTATTAGAGGAGTCATTATTAATAAGAATTTCTCTACCTACAGGAATCGTAATGTCTAACTTTGGAGTATATAATGATGTTGTGGATGATAGATCATTATTAGCTTTATCCACAAAAATTTTTGATGAATTAATACTCTCATCTGTCTTTAGAATTTTTTTAATCAGTTCGTCTATAGGCTGACTTATAGCCAACCCTATTTTAGAAAAAAATAAAACTATTAAAAAAAACCTAATTAATTTTAAATCTAACATAACAAAGGATTCTAGCAATAAACAAGCCAAACTTAATTAGAGCAGTTCAATATATCATCTACAATGTAATTAAATTTTTCCTTTTGTGTGTTATTTTTTAAAACAATTCTAAATTTTATTTTATTATCAGTAGTTTTTTCTAATAAACATTTAGTATCTTTAACACTGATTTTAGAGTTTTGGTTATCATTAATTACAACATTAATTAGTTTAGTTCCATAAAATTCTAAATTTTTAATAACACTAATTGCATGACTTATACTACCTAAATAGTTGCCTACTACTAAAATAACAAAACTATTTGTATCTTTTATTAAATCGAATATTGTTTTATTTTTTTCTATAGGAACAAATACTCCTCCTGCTCCTTCAAACAAACACAATGTTTCTTTATTCAGAGATTTTTTTTTATTTTTACACCACTCTAATACTTCTTTATAGATTAGTTTTTTATTTTCTTTTGAAGCTGCTAAAGATGGAGCGATAGGAGATTTGTAAAGCCAAGGAGTAATTAATTTAATATTTTCTAAATTTACTAATTTATTATGAGTCGCAAGTATTTTATAACTATCACATAATTCTATTTTATTTTTATTAAAGCCACTGAGAATCGGTTTATATACTTTAAAGTTCAAGTTTCTTTTTTTTAACTCTTTTAATATTTTAACTGTACAATAAGTTTTTCCGAGTTCAGTTCCCGTTGATGTAATAAAAATACTTTTATTTTTTTTCATTTAGTTAAGATTCTTTTTTATTATAAATGCTAGTTCTTCAATTTGTTTTTTAGTGTGAGTTGCATTGAATGCTACTCTTAATCTGGAAGTATTTATAGGCACAGTTGGAGGTCTAATTGCTCCCACTAAAAAACCTTTTTTATAAAGTAATTTTGATATAGTTAATGTTTTTTTTTCATCTCCAATTATTATTGGAACAATTGGTGAAACAGGTAATTTTCTTTCTAATAGCCTACTAAAATAGATTGCATTTTCTAATGGTTTTTTAATTAATTTTTTATTTTTCTTTATTATATCAATTGACTTTATACAAGATGCAATGATACCTGGAGGCAAGCCGGTGGTGTATATTTGGGATCTGCATCTATTTAGAATAAATTTTATTAAATTCTTATTTCCACATACAAAACCTCCATATGCTCCAATAGCTTTAGACAATGTGCCTATATAGATATCGATGTCTATTTTTTTTTTGTTAAATATAGTATTGCTTCCTGAGCCGTTTCCTAAAACTCCAAAACCATGGGCATCATCTAACAAAAATAAAGCATTATATTTTTTTTTTATGGAAGAAATTTTTTCTTGTGGAGATATGTCTCCGTCCATACTAAAAACGCCTTCAGTTAGTATCATGCAATTATTAAAATTCTTTCTATTTTCAATTAAAATATTCTCTAAATTTTTTTCATCATTGTGCTTGAACTTAATTACTTTAGCTGATGATAGTTTGGCACCTAAAAATGTAGAAGCATGACTAAATTCATCAAGAACTATTAAGTCTCCCTTTTTCATAATAGCTGATATAACACCTATATTAGCAAGGAAACCACTTCCAAACACACTACAAGCAGGGACCTTTTTAAACTTTTTTATTTTATCCTCTAAAATAGAATATAGAAAGTGATTACCTGTAATTAATCTTGAAGCACCAGCTCCTACTCCATATTTTTTAGTAGCTTTATTTGCTGAATTAATTACTTCTTTATTTAAGCTGAGCGATAAATAATCATTGCAAGAAAAGGAAATTTTATTTGTATTGTTAATAGAAATATAGTTTTTTTTCCCTCTTTTTACGTCGGCAGTTTTTCTTAATTGATTATTATTGGAAATCTCTTTAAGTTTTTTATTTATAAAAATATTTATATTATTATTTTGCATATTAAAATTTTTACTTTATCTTGATTATATAGGATTTAATAATGAATAATACAAAAATTAGAATTAAAAATAATTGGACTTACGAACAAGCCTATAAAATCTACAGTAAACCCTTCAATGATTTGATATATGAAGCTCAAAGTATTCATAGAAAATGTTTTAAAAAAAATAAAGTCCAACTAAGTACTCTTTTAAGCGTTAAAACGGGCTCTTGTCCAGAAGATTGTTCATATTGTCCACAAAGTGCTCATCATAATACTGGCCTACAAAAAGAAAAACTAATTAGTATAGAAAAGGTAAAACAAGCAGCTATAATTGCGAAAAATTCAGGGTCTACAAGATTTTGTTTAGGAGCAGCCTGGAGGTCTCCAACGGATAAAGACTTGGATCAAGTTTGCAAAATGATAGAGGAAGTTTCTAATTTAGGGTTAGAAACTTGCGTAACACTTGGCATGCTCAAAGACTATCAAGCTAAAAAGCTTGCTGAATCTGGATTAGATTATTATAATCATAACATAGATACCTCAGAAAATTACTACTCTAAAATAATATCTACCCGTACATTTCAAGATCGTGTAAAAACTATTGAGAATGTAAGAAAAGCAAATTTAAAAGTATGCTGTGGTGGAATTTTAGGCATGGGAGAGAGCAAAAAAGATAGAATCAGTATGCTGATTACTTTAGCTAATTTATCAAAACACCCAGAAAGTGTGCCTATTAATAAATTAATAAAGATTCCTGGAACTCCTTTGGAAAAAGCTAAAGAGCTAGAAGAGCTAGAATTAATAAAAATCATAGCACTAGCTAGAATTCTTATGCCTAAATCCTATATCAGATTATCGGCTGGAAGAACTGAAATGACAGATAGCACTCAAGCTCTAGCTTTTTTAGCAGGAGCAAACTCTATCTTTCAAGGTGATGTATTACTCACAGCTAACAACCCAGGAAAAGAAAAAGATACGAATTTACTTAATAAACTAGGTATAACATCAGAAAAATTATCAATAGAAAAAAATGCATAAAGATTTGAGAAACCTTTGGTTGCCCTATACTCAAATGAAAGATGTAAAAAAAGTACCAAGAGTATCAAAAACCAATAAATGCAAAATATATCTTAGTGATGGCATTACACTTATTGATGGAGTATCCTCTTGGTGGACAGCATGTCATGGATATAATAATAATTATATAAAAAAAAAAGTTTATGAACAGCTTAATAGAATGCCGCATATTATGTTTGGAGGACTTATACATGATCAGGCCATTAAGTTATCCAAAAGACTTGCTATATTATTAAATAATAAGTTGAAAAAAGTTTTTTTTTGCGACTCTGGTTCAGTGTCTATAGAAGTAGCACTTAAAATGGCAATTCAATTTTGGCTAAATCAAGGATATAAAAATAAAAATAAATTTATTTTTTTTCAAAACGGTTACCATGGAGACACATCTGGAGCTATGTCCATTTGTGACCCTAAAGAGGGCATGCATAGTTTATTTGGTACTTATTTAAATAAAAACTTTTTGCAAAAGATCCCTGAAAGTAAAAGTGATCAAATAAAATTTACAAAATTTTTAGAAAAACATAAAACTAAAATTGCAGCTATTATTATTGAACCGCTTATGCAAGGAGCGGGAGGAATGAAGTTTAACTCAAAATCAGCATTAAATTTTTTATATAAAATTAAAAAAAAATATAAATTACTTTTAATTTATGATGAAATAGCTACAGGTTTTTATAGAACAGGTACTATGTTTGCCTTTCAACAAACTAAAACTATTCCTGACATAATTTGCTTGGGCAAAGCCTTAACTGGAGGAGTTATTAGTTTGGCAGCTACCATAAGTTCAGAAAAAATTTTTAATGCATTTCTTAGTCATAATGAAGATAAAGAGTTAATGCATGGACCAACATACATGGCTAATCCACTAGCATGCTCAGCTGCTAATGCTTCGTTGGACTTGTTCGAAAAAAAAGATTATTCTTTAATCATTAAAAAGATTGAAAAAACTCTACGTGAAGAGTTAGTAAAATTCAATAGTTTTAGCTTCGTAAAAGAAATAAGGGTTTTGGGAGCTACGGGTGTAATAGAATTATTTACATTATCTGAAGAAAGAAAAATCTGGTTAAAAAATAAATTTATAAAAAAAGGTATATGGATCAGGCCATTTAGAAATATTATATATTTTATGCCACCATTTGTAATTTCTAAAAAAGAATTACTTATATTAGTTTCAAGTACTTATGATGTTCTGAAATCATGGGAAAAAGAAAATGAAAAATAATAATATGGAAGGTCCTCTAAAAAAGCTTTTAATCATAGATTTAACTAGAGTTTTAGCTGGCCCCTACGCAACAATGGTATTAAGTGACATGGGAGCAAGAGTTATTAAAGTAGAACCACCAGATGGAGATGACTCAAGAAAGTTTGGTCCTTTTATAAAAGAAAAATCTACTTACTTTTCATCTTTAAACAGAAACAAAGAGTCAATAGTTCTAAACTTGAAAGAGAAAGGGGATAGAAAAATCTTACTAAAAATGCTTTCTATGGCTGATGTCCTAGTTGAAAACTATAGACCAGGTACTATGGAAAAATTAAAACTTAGTCATAAAAGTCTTCAAAAAAAGTTTCCTAAGCTAATTATTGCTTCTTGTTCAGGTTTTGGACAAACTGGACCTTGGGCAAAAAAACCTGCCTATGACGTTATAGTGCAAGCTTTAGGAGGAATAATGAGTCTCACTGGCTATGAAAAACAACCACCTGTAAGGGTAGGAAGTTCTATTGGTGATATATGTGCAGGATTATTTACTACTATAGGAATTCAAGGTGCCTTAATTGCCAGACAAAGCTCTAATAAAGGGACAGTTGTGGATATATCAATGTTAGATTGCCAAATAGCTATACTAGAAAATGCTATTTCGAGATACTATAGCGAAAAAAAAATACCTAAAAAGCTCGGGTCCAGGCATCCTTCAATCTGTCCATTTGAAGTATATGAATGTAAAGATAACTATATTGTAATAGCAGCAGGTAATAATTTATTATTTAAAAATTTATGTAATTGCATTGGTGCTGATACTTTAATAAATGATCCTAGGTTCAAAGAAAATGATCAAAGACTAAAAAATGCAAATAAACTTAAGGTTTATCTTGAAAAAAGATTAAAAATGAAAAATTCTAGTTATTGGATTAAACAGTTTGAAAAATTTGGAGTTCCAGTTGGAAAAGTTAACAACGTAAAAGAAGCAATAAACTTAAAGCAAATTAATTCAAGAAATATGATAGTAAAAATTAAAAAAAATAAAATAACAACATTAAAAGTTTCAGGAAACCCTATAAAAATAAAAGGGTATAAAGACTTGAAATATAGAAATGATGCTCCTGAGTTAAATCAAGATAAAGAAAGAATTTTAAAAGAATTTAATATTAAGGAACTTTAATGATCGCAGAAAACTTAGCATCTTTCATTACCATTTTTATAGGTATAATTACTTTAATTTTTTTGGTGTCTGATAAATATCCAATGGAAACAGTCTCTATTTGTCTTTTATCAGCTTTGGTTATTGCTTTTTTAATTTTACCAGAAGGAAGCATGCCCTCTATAGAAAACTTAGTGTTAGGCTTTTCAAATCCAGGCCTTATTACTGTAGTTTCTTTATTAGTAATGGCTGAAGGGCTAGTAGCAACTGGTGTAATTTCCTATTTGGCTAATTTTTTTGAAAGCAGTAAAACTCTTCATCCTACTCTTCTTTTAAGCTTAATTCTTATATTTGTTGCAATACTTAGTTCAGTTATGAATAACACTCCTATTGTAGTTATGTTTATTCCTCTTATATCAGCTTTAAGTGAAAGACATGGTATTGATACGAGAAAAACTTTCCTTCCTCTTTCTTATATAAGTATGTTAGGAGGAATGACTACATTAATGGGATCGAGCACTAATTTAATTGGAGCAGGTATTGCCGCTGAATATAGTGCAAAACAAATTGGTATGCTTGATATTTCTATACCTGCTTTAATTATTGCACTTCCATGTATTTTATTTGTGTTATATATAATTCCATTGATTTTACCAAAACAGAAATCATATAAAAGTTTATTTTCTAGAGATGCTAGACAATTTTTAGCTGAAATAGAAATTGAGCCCAATTCAAAGTTGTTAGGGATTAAACTTGAAAATAATGTAATCAAAGAGTTAGACAATAGTAATATTTTATTTGTTCAAAGAGGAGAGCATGCTTTTTACCCTCCCTTAGATAATATTTTACTAAAAGTAGGAGATATTTTGGTTTTAGCTACTACGAGAAAGTCATTAGAAAATGCAATGCAAGAGTTTGGAGAACAATTTCATCCTCATCTTACTAAAGAGCGAGGCGATAAATTAGAAGAAGCAGGAGATAATTTATTAAAAGACTCAAGAGTTTTAGCAGAAGTATTGGTTGCTCCTAGATCAGAAATGATTGGTAAAGATTTAGAACAAATAAGATTTAGAAATTTTACTAGCTGTATAGTATTAGGTCTATTACGCAGATCTAGAATGCTAAAAGATAGAATTACGGAAATACCTCTTTTGGCTGGGGATGTATTACTAGTACAGGGTACTGATAAAGGAATAGCTAATTTAAAGAATAATACTGATGTTGTTTTAATAGACTGGTCAAAAAAATATATTCCACAAAAGAGTAAATTATTTGGTGCAATTAGTATTTTTCTTGTGACTATTTTTAGTGCAGCTACTGGATTAATTGATTTAGCGACGGCTTCAATAATAGGGGCAACTGCTATGATAGCAACAAAAACTATCTCTATAAATAGAGCAGTAAGTGCTATAGATAGAAGAATATATATAACGATTGCATGTATGTTAGCTTATGGAACAGCATTAGAAACTTCAGGGGCAGCTCAACTTATAGTAAAAAACCTTTTATTATTAATAGAAGGACAATCTATCACTTTTGTCTTATGCAGTTTATTTATTTTAATTACTTTAATTACTAATTTGCTTACTAATAATGCTGCAGTTATAATTTTCATGCCTATAGCAATAAATCTTGCGTATGCATTGAATTCTGATACGTTTCCATTTATTATTACAGTAATTCTTGCTGCCAATTTATCTTTCTTAACTCCCTTTGGCTACCAGACAAATTTATTAGTTATGGCACCAGGCCAATATAAATTTATTGACTACATTAAATGCGGTGTACCTTTAACCTTGCTAAGTTGGATAATTTTTATATTATTTATACCTAAATACTTTAATTTAACTTAAATACTAACTATGGAGAAAAAAATGTCCTCTAAAAAAATTACTAGAAGAAGTTTAGTTAAAGCCTCTGGCCTAATAGCAACAGCTGGCATACTATCTGCCTGTAATAATGGAGGAACACCATCAAAGCCATCAGACTCAACCAACATAATAAAAAAATCTCTGGAATGGAAAATGGTAACCACCTGGCCAAAAAATTTCCCAGGTCTAGGTACTGGAGCACAAAGGATTGCTGATAATATTACTGCTATGTCAGATGGTAGATTGACTGTAAAACTGTTTGCTGCAGGAGAATTAGTTCCAGCATTTGAATGTTTTGATGCCGTAAGAGAAAATAAAGCACAAATGTTTCATGCGAATGCTTATTACTGGATTAACAAGAATAAATCTATGCCTTTCTTTGGAGCCGTTCCTGGAGGATTTACTGCACAAGAACATAATGCTTGGATAAATTATGCAGGTGGACAAGAGTTATGGGATAAATTATATGCACAATTTAATCTAAAACCTTTCATGGGAGGCAATAGTGGTACGCAGATGGGCGGATGGTTTTTAAATGAAATTAATAGTGTTTCTGACTTTAAAGGACTAAAGATGAGAATACCAGGTTTAGCCGCTGAAGTTTTAAATAGAATGGGAGGAACGGCAGTTCTCCTTCCAGGTGGAGAAATAATGCCATCACTACAATCTGGTGCAATTGATGCTACTGAATGGGTTGGTCCATGGAATGACTTAGCATTTGGCTTTCATAAAATTACTAAATTTTACTATGGCCCAGGATTTCATGAGCCAAGTTCTGCACTAGAATGTTCAATAAACCTTGGTGCTTATAATGAGTTAGATAATGATTTAAAAAGTATAATTAAAAATGCTAGTGAAGCAGAAAATACCAAAATGTTATCAGAATTCACAGCTGCTAACATAGATGCTCAACAAAAGCTAGTAAATGATCATGGAGTTATAATAAGAAACTTTCCTAAAGATGTTTTTGATTTAATGATGTCACTATCAAATGAGGTAGTAGCGGAAACTGCCTCGGAAGGAAAGCTTAATAAAGATATTTATGATAGCTGGAACAAATTTAAAGAAAACGCAATAAAAAGGTCACCTTTTAATGAACATGGTTATACTAATTTAAGTAATAATATTTAATAAAGAATATTTTTTTTATTAGTATTAATATAATACATCAAAAATACTGGGATTAAAGTAGTCCACATACTTAAAAAAGAAATTTTATTTAATGCCATTATTAAACTCTCTCTTTCACTAAATAAGTAGAATAACAAATCATTATTGAGTGAGTTTAGAGTAGTGTTATCATATAAAGATGGATTATCTTCAAAATATACCTTATTACTTGTAGAATTTAATTTAGTGTCAAATATAGTTGAAGTGAAATCAGTTTTCCATCTAGCAAGAAGAGAACTCGCAAATGATATAGATAAAGCTGCAGCTAACCTTAAAACTAAGTTAAACATTGCTGCTGCATTGTATATAGCATTAACACCAACTACTGATAATGAAAGATATTGATTTCCTATCCATAAGAATTGTGCACCTACACCTTTGAGTATTTGTGAAAATAATAACTCATTTAAAGTATAATCAATGGTTATTGTAGTTTGATAGTAGGTTCCTAATCCTATTAAAAAACTCCCTATAATTACTATTATTCTCGCTCCTGTTTTTTTCAATAATTTTCCTACAAAAGGACCACTAGCCATCCAAGCTATTCCCATAACTGCTATAATTAAACCTATATTAAGTGGATCCATATTCTTAATTTCGCCTAAAAAAATAGGAAGCATAAATATTGGAACATATAGTGTAATAGCAAAAACTATTACATTTACACATCCTATTGCAAAGTTTCTATTTTTAAAAACAGATAAATCAATTACAGGGTTCTTCGCTGTAAACTCTCTATAAAAAAACAATAAAAAACTTACTACAAAAAAACTAAATGATAAAAAAATAAAATCTGATTTAAACCAATCTCTTTTTTCACCTTCTTCAACAAATAATAATAGAGTTATTAATCCTAATGCTAAAAAGCTGATTCCTTGATAATCAATTTTCTTAAATAAACCTTTTTCTTTATCTGATAAATCTATAAAAAAATATGCTAGAAAAAAAAGTATAATTCCAATTGGTATATTATATAAGAACATCCATCTGTAATCTAAATATTGAGTTAAAAAACCGCCTAGTATTGGACCTATAGCTATAGATGAAACTCCAAATGTTGCAGCAATAGAGAGAATAAACGGTATTTTTTTTTTATCGAATAAAGTATAAATACTAGAAGTCATGATTGGAAGCATTGCGCCTCCAAAGAACCCTTGAAAACCCCTAAATAAAACCATAAAAATATAATTAGTTGAAAGTGCACAACCCAAACATGATAATACAAATCCCCCTATACTTATCAAAAAAAGAATTCTAGTTGACAGTAACCTAGCAAGCCATCCAGAAAAAGGTATTATAATTACCTCAGCTATTAAGGATGCTGACATTACATAAGAAATTTGTTCAACACTTGCTCCTAAAGCTCCTTGTAAGTCTCTGAATGAAGAACTAACAATTTGCACACTTATAACATTAAGTATGAAACCTGATAAAAATATAATAAATATAAATAGATTTTTTTTATACATACTTTTATGTTTTTGTGGGCAACTTTATATTAGTTTTGAGGTAATTTTTTCTTTTATAAATGAATTAATCTCTTTTTTAGAATATTTTAGTTCCTTTAGAATTTCTATACTATTTGCACCTAGTAATGGCGCTAATTGTTTTCCATTAATTGGTGTTCCTGAATAAATAGGAGCAGGCCTGGGTGATCTAATTCTGCCAAATTTTTTACTATTAAAAAATTGTATAATATCATTTTCCTTTACTTGTTCATTTTTTAGTAACTCTTTTCTGTCAAGTATTGGAGCACTAGGAACTTGCTCATCTTGTAATTTTTTTAATACATTTTTTAGTGAAAATTTTTTTATTTCTTTAGAAATAATTTTTCTTCTTTCTATTTTGTTTTTAACTCTTGCATTAGGCGTATTAAACTTTTTATTATTTATTAAATCTTCTCTTTTTAATGCTTTGCATAGACCTATCCATTCTTTATTTGTCACTGCACCAGCGGTAATATACTTTTCATCTTTAGTTTTAAATACTAAGTCTAATCCTAATTGTCCTTCAGAAGGATCAGTTTCTTTTCCTACAAATGTAAGAGAAGTACTACCCTCAGGCCATAAATATGCAATCATTACATCCAGCATTGAGATTTTTATATGTTGTCCAGCTTTATACCTTTCTCTGTAAAATAGTGCTGAGCTAATTGCCTGGGCAGCTGCTAAACCAGTAGTTTTATCAGGTATAATAGTCCTGACTTGTTTTGGCACACCTGTTTTTTGATCTCTTTGTATGTCTGCTAAGCCTGAAAGAGCTTGTATTACTGGATCGTACACTCTCTGTTGCGAATAGGGTCCCTTTTCTCCAAAACCACTAATAGACACATAAATAATATTTTTATTTATTTTTTTTATTTTATTATAACCTAGGCCCATTCTTTCAATGGTTCCAGGTCTAAAATTTTGAATAAATACATCAGAAACTGAAATAAGCTTTTCTAAAATATTAATTGCTCTAGTATTTTTTAAGTTTAGAGTCAATGACCTTTTACTTCTGTTACAGCATAGGAAAGAATTAGTCATACCATTGACAGATTTGCCAACTTTACGCATTAGTTCTCCTTCAGTAGGTTCAACTTTAATAACATCAGCACCTTGGTCTCCAAGAAGCATGGTAGCAGTTGGGCCTGATACCATGGCTGTTAAATCTACTACTTTTATTCCTTTCAATGGCCCTTTATTTTTCATAATTTCCTCAGAATATGAAACTTTTTTTAATTAAAACAGTCTTTATAAGCTTCTATGAACTGTTTTCTTTTTTTAACACGATTAATATAATTTTCTACTTTTTTACTCGATATTTTGATATTGAAATTTTCACAATGTATTAAGCAACTAACAAATATTATGTCCGCAACAGAGGGACATTTTCCAAACAACCATCCACTTTTTGGTATATTTTTTTCACAAGCATTTATCATTCTAATAAAATGTTCTCTTGAAGTTTTAACTGCATTAGGTGCCTCACCATATAAATTTGATAACCCTAAATTTTCTGGCTTTTCATGTCTTCTTAAAGTATATATTACTAAACAGTCTAGTTCCATTAAGGAAAAAGTAATCCATTCATCAACTTTAGCTTTATCATATGGTGTTATAGGTATAAAAAAGTCTTTTGGTTTTTTAAAATTATATGTGATGTAATTTACTGCTGCTGCGCTTTCAGTAATAATGTTATTATTATGTTTTAGGATTGGAATTTTGCCTTTTGCATTCATGCTTAAGTACTTTTTAGTTTGAGTTTCCCCAGTTCTAGAACCTATTTTGTAGCTTTTATAATTAAGTCCATACTCTTTTAAAATCCAATAAATTCTAAAAGGCCTATATGTTTTATATCCCCAAATTTCTAAATTATTTTGACTCATCTTATCATTGCTTATTATTATTTATAAAAATTAAGTAAAAACTAAAAAAAATATTCATTAATTATAAATTACCTTAGGCAAATAAGTTGCTAAATCAGGATAAAACCATAAAATTAAAAGCATCAATAGCTGAATAATAACAAAGGGAACTGCACCTTTATAAATTTGGGTAGTTAATACATTTTTAGGAGCAACACCTCTTAAATAAAATAGAGCAAAACCAAAAGGTGGTGTTAAAAAAGAAGTTTGTAAGTTAATAGCAATCATGATTGCGAACCATAATGGATCTACTCCCATCATTAAAATAGCTGGGCCTATAATTGGAACAACTACATATATTATTTCAAAAACTTCTAAAAAGAACCCTAGTAGAAATATTGCTATCATTGTAATTATAATTGAAGTAACTACACCTCCTGATAAATTTGTTAAAAAATGAGCAACTATTTCATCACCACCATAACCTCTAAAAACTAATGAAAATAAAGCAGCACCAACTAAAATAATAAAAACCATAGATGTTGTTTTAGCCGTACTTTCCACAACCTCTTTCATAACCTTAAGGCTTAATTGATTTTTTAAAAATGATAAAATAATGGCACCTATTGCACCTACTCCAGCTGACTCTGTAGGAGTTGCTAATCCTCCTAATATTGAACCTAATACTGCAATTATAAGTATTAAGGGTGGCAATAATGCTTTTAAAACCTGCATGTAAAGTCTAAAAATATCATTTCTTTTCTCGATTTTCTTTTTTTCTGGTATTGAAGCTGGATTCAAATATGAATTTATTATTTGCCATATTATATAAAGAAATACTAAAACTAACCCTGGTAGTAATGCACCAACAAATAAATCAGTAACACTTACAGACTCAGGAGAAAAATTACCTAATGCTAATTGGGCTTGTTGATAAGATGCAGAAATTTGATCACTTAATAATATTAAAACTATAGAAGGAGGTATAATTTGTCCTAATGTTCCTGCTGCACAAATAGTGCCAGAAGCTAAACTCGGAGAATAACCTTTTTTCAACATAGTTGGCAATGATAAAAGTCCCATAGTAACTACAGTAGCTCCTACAATTCCTGTTGATGCAGCTAATAGTGCTCCTACTAAGGTAACAGAAATAGTTAATCCTGACCTTACATTATTCATTAATATGGCCATGGATTCTAATAGTTCTTCTGCAATTTTAGACTTTTGCAACATAACACCCATGAATACAAATAATGGCACAGATATTAATAAATCATTGGTCATTATCCCATAAATTCTATTTGGTAATGCTGAAACATATGAAAGATCAAATATATTTATAGAATACCCAAATAAGGCGAATAATAATGGTACCCCTGATATTGTAAAGGCAACAGGGTAACCAGAAAGTAAAAAAATAAACATAGTTAATAACATAGTAATAATTATAATTTCCTGAGTAAATATCATTATTTTTGGTTCCTATAAAATGTACGGATATTTTTAATTATTATATATATTGCTTGTAGTAAAAGAGTTATTGAGAATAACCATATTAAAGTCTTTAGCAAATATACTGCATGAAGACCTCTTTCTTCTAATGACCCCTCTAATTGAGCCCAAGAATTTAGTACATAAGTAAATGAATAAAATAATGTAGCTAGACAAAAAGGTATAAGAAATATTAATGAACCTAAAAAGTTTACCAAAGACTTATTTTTATCATTTAATTTTGAGTAAAAAATATCTACTCTTACATGCTCATCTTCAGCCAAAGTATATGCCGCACACAACATAAATACTGAAGCATAAAGGTATCTAACCAGTTCTTGCATCCAAATGAACCCTATATTAAAAATATATCGTAATACAACAATAATAACGGTCAGTAATACCATTAAAAGCAATGACCAAGAAAATAGTTTTCCTATTTTCATATTTATATTATTTATAAGTTTTAAAATATTCATATGTTCTAATCTATTTATTTAAAATAATATCTATAAAGTTGTTTCTAGTAAATGGTAATGTTTTGTTTATAGAATTAGAGAATTTTTTTAAAAAGTGAGATGTAAGTTCTAATCCAGCTATAATATCTTCTTCATTAGCTTTTTGCTTTGAGATTAAAAAACTTGGAAGTGTCAACAATTTATTTTTCCATGGGCTACCAGCATCTAAATTAACTGCGCAACCTGATTTTGGAGAAACATATTTCAAATTATTAGTTTTGTTACTAATAACACACTTTGAAAGTTGTAAACCAAAACCAATTTGCTTTAATAAAAATAATTCCCACCTAACATATTCATCTAACCAATTATATTCCGAGACTATTATTTTATAAATTAAATTTTTTGAGTTAATATATAGATCTTTTTCTGGCTCATTTTCTAACATAGAAAACTCTAATAAATTTAAAATACTGATAATTGCAGAAAAATTTAAATTGTTTGATAAATATACAATGTAAGATGGTTTTATTATTTCTACAACAAACGTTCCCAACATTTCATCTGTTCTAGATTTATAAGAAACTTTTACTAAATTTCCATTATCATAAATATTACCTTTTTTTTTTGACTTTGCTCCTCTTACTAAGCCTTTTTGTATACCTCTATTTTTACTAAAAACTTTTAAAACTAAGGAATTTTCTGAAAACTTAACAGAAGAAAGAATTATTGCTTCATCATCCCAAATTATCATTTTTACTAACTTTTTTAAATTTATTTTTTTTATTACTTTGTGTTTTTAGATAGATATACAAATGATATTTTTTTTTAAGGTTTTTTTCTAAGTCTTTTCTTGCCTGCATACTAATTTTTTTTATATTAGCACCCTTTTTTCCTAAGATAATTGGTTTATAAGAAGATTTATTTAAAATAATAGTAATATATACTGTGATACTTTTATCTTTATTTTTTTTAACTTTATCTGTAATAAACTTTAAATTAAATGGTATCTCTTGATGAATATTATTTAAAATTTTTTCTCTTACTATTTCTTTCAGATAATTTTTATCAGTAGACAAGTCTACATTTTCAATAATACTTGAATTAACAAATTTTTTACTTTTAGTAATATAACTTATTAGTTCTTTAACACCCAAATTTTTTGATGCTGAAATAGAAAAAACAATTTTACTTTTTAATTTTTTCTTTATCTTTTCTACTTTTACTAAAAAGCTATTATTAGATAGTAAGTCTATCTTATTTAATGCAACTACTATATCTACCTCTAAATTATCATAGTATTTAATTATCTCTTCTATATCTTCAATTTTATTTTTTTTAATATCTAATACCAATACTATAATATGTGCGTCTAAAACAGTGTTAGTAGTTTCCTTTAATATACTTCTTTCTAAATATTTCTTATAAGGTGCTATTCCTGGTGTATCAGAAAAGATAATTTGTTTACCTTCTATACTTAATGTAGCTATGCTATTTTTAATTGTAGTCTGTGCTTTTCTTGAAACTATAGTATATTTTTTTTTTAGTATTGTGTTTAAAAGTGTAGATTTACCAGAATTGGGTTCTCCTACTATACCTACTTTTAACGATTGTATCTTTTTTTTATTCAATTATGTATCTTTAATGTAAGTATTTATGAAAGTTTTAGCGGCATGCATTTGAGCTAGTTGAAGGCTTTTACCTCTACCTTTAATGGACTTAAAATCTTTAATCATTATTTTTACCTCAAAGACAGGATTATGATCACTTCCTTTTTTCTTCATAAGCTGGTAATCTGGCAATCCTAACTTATTAGATTGCGTCCACTCTTGAAGAATGCTTTTAGCGTCTCTTTTAATATCTTTGTTTATTAAAATTTCTTTTTCCCATAATTGTAATATTACTTTGTTTGTTTTTTTAAAACCAGAGTCCACATAGAGAGCCCCAATAACTGCCTCTAAAAAATCACTTAAAACTTTAGTAGATATATTAATTTTTTTTCTTTTGATAAAAAGATCAAGTTCTATTTGTGTTGCAATTTTCTGATGCATAACTGCAGATGTTAAATAAGAATAAATAGTAGCTAATTTACCCTCATCATAATTTTTAAATTTTGAATGGAGTTCTGTTGCCAAAGTTAGACCAATAACCCTGTCACCCAAAAATTCATATCTTTGAAATTTTTTTTTATTTTTTTTGTCTTGAAAAAAAATTTCTTTAAATTTATTTCTTACT
>MDSW01139522.1_pt1 | contig 19498 bp, 25 predicted proteins | sample 811171 | NCBI WGS metagenome assembly MDSW01 (sample SAMN05326641, study PRJNA326480) | marine metagenome | isolation source: seawater | place: Atlantic Ocean: North West | collected 2012 | reverse complement strand
ATTAAATTTTGTTTGATGCGACAAATGATATATTATAAATACTCTTAAAGTAATTATAAAAGATATTTATGGCACACCCTACTTTTGAAGATTTTTATCAAGTACCTAATTTAAAATTTGATATAATCAAATTAAGATCTGATCTGGATATAATTCTTAAAAAAAAGGGGTTTATTTCTCCAGATGGAGTAACAAATTTTGGAGCTATACCTCTTAATCAAATTCCTAATGATAAAGAGTCGATCAAAGGAAACAATATTCGAGGAATATATTGGACAATACCTGATGAGAAAGGGAAAGAAGTTGTTAGGGACGTACCAATAGATGAATCAAAATACACTCAAATTTTGCCCGAATTTGAAAATACTTATTTTAATGAAGTTTACAAAATATTAAAAAGTAAATTCAAATTAGGAAGAGTTCGATTGTTATTAAAAGAACCAAGATCAACTTTAAGTTGGCATAAAGATCCAGAGCCAAGATTACATATCCCGATAATAACAAATTTAGGATGTTCAATGGTAATAGAAAATACTGCAAAACATTTACCTGCTAATGGACATGTTACTATTACAAATAATACAAAATACCATAATTTTTTTAATGGCGGTGAACAATCTAGAATTCACCTTGTAGCATGTGTTTTAGAAAATCCTTTTAAAAAAAATTGAAATTAATTTTTAAAAAAATTTGCATAGGATCCGATCATGCCGGGTACAAATTAAAGGAATTTATCAAAGATTTTTTAATCAAAAAAAATGTGTCTATAATTGATTTGGGGCCTAATGATGAAAACTCAGTTGATTACCCAGATTACGCAAAAAAAGTCTCTAATAGAGTGAAATCAAAAAAAAGCGAAGTTGGTATACTTGTTTGTGGTTCAGGGACTGGAATGTCCATTAGTGCTAACAAGATTAAAGGAATACGTGCGGCAGTATGCTATAATTTAAGATCTACTAGATTGTGTAGACAGCACAATAATGCTAATATTATAGCCATAGGATCAAGATTAATTCAAAAAAAGGAGGCTTTAAGATTAATCAAGATCTTTTTAGAAACAAAATTTGAAGGTGGAAGACATTTAAGAAGAATTAACAAAATATAATTATGTCAACAGTCATTAATATAGATAAATTTTTAAATAATTTTTTTAAACTTGGTTTAAAAGACTCTGACAAAGAGTTGTATGAAACAGTAAAAAATGAATTCATTAGACAACAAAATCATATTGAATTGATTGCTTCAGAAAATATTGTTTCAAAAGCCGTTCTTGAGGCTCAAGGTTCTGTTCTAACTAATAAATACGCTGAAGGATATCCTGGCAAAAGATATTATGGTGGATGCGAGAATGTTGATGTGTCAGAATCAATTGCAATTGAAAGAGCTAAAAAATTATTTAATTGTAATTTCGCAAATGTTCAACCACATTCTGGAGCCCAGGCTAATGGTGCTGTTTATTTAGCTTTAATAAAACCTGGAGACACTATTTTAGGAATGAGTTTAAATTCAGGAGGTCATCTTACTCACGGTGCTAAACCTGCTCAATCTGGGAAATGGTTTAATGCAATTCATTATGACGTGAATAAAGATACAGGATTAATAGATTATGAAAATGTTGAAAGATTAGCTACAGAACACAAACCAAAATTAATAATTGCAGGTGGAAGCGCTTATTCAAGAATTATTGATTTTAAAAAATTCAGAGAAATATGTGATAAAGTAAACGCATATCTCCTCGTTGATATGGCTCATTTTTCTGGTTTAGTAGCAGGTGGAGCCTATCCTAATCCTACTAAATATGCTGACGTTGTAACTTCAACAACACATAAAGTTTTAAGAGGTCCTAGAGGCGGAATAATTCTTACAAATAAAGAAGATTTAATTAAAAAATTTAATAGTGCAATTTTTCCTGGTCTGCAAGGAGGACCACTAATGCATGTTATCGCAGCTAAAGCAGTTTGCTTTAAAGAGGCTTTGTCTAAAGATTTTAAAGATTACACTAAGCAAGTAATTAGTAATGCAAAAATATTATCTAATAAATTAACAGAAAATGGATTTAAAATTTTTTCAGGTGGAACTGACACACATTTAATGCTTGTTGATCTTCGTGATTTTAAAGTAACAGGGAAGGATGCAGAGTCCTCATTGGGTAGATCAAATATTACATGCAATAAAAACGGAATACCTTTTGACACACAAAGCCCAATGATTACTTCTGGAATACGCCTTGGAACCCCAGCATGTACTACTAGAGGATTTAGGGCTAATGAATTTAGCTTGATAGCAGATTTGATTACAAAAGTTGTCAAAGGATTAAGTAAAAACGGCTCTGATAACTCAAAAATAGAAAAAGAAGTACAAAAAGAGATTGTTGATCTTTGCTCCTCTTTCCCTATATATAGTAATTAAATACATTTATATAACTATGCTTTGTCCATTTTGCAGAGAAAAAGATACGTCGGTTGTTGACTCAAGACCAACTGAAGATGGAACAGCTATAAGAAGAAGAAGATTATGCGGTTGTGAAAGAAAAGAAAGATTTACGACTTTTGAAAGAGTGCAGTTTCAAGAGCTTACAGTTATTAAAGGCAATGGAAAAAGAGAGCCATTTGATAGAGATAAAATTTCAAAATCAATTCGAATAGCAACTAGAAAAAGACCTATAGACTCAGAAACAATAGAAAAATTTATATCTAAAATAGTCAGAAATCTAGAGGGATTAGGAGAAAGTGAAATTCCTACACCCACTATTGGAAAATTTATAATGGAAGGTTTGTCAAGTTTAGATAAAGTTGCCTATGTTCGATTTGCTTCAGTTTACAAGAATTTTAAAGAAGCAAAAGATTTTGAACAATTTGTAGGCAATTTAGATGAAAACAAATCATAATAACTTTATTAAATTAGCGCATTATTTAGCTAAAATTAATCTTGGTAAAACTAATTTAAATCCCTCAGTAGGCTGTGTCGTTGTTAAAAACAATTCAGTAATAAGCTCTGGTTATACCTCCATCACAGGGAGACCTCACGCAGAATTTAATGCTTTAAGTAAAAATCAAAAAATTAGAGACTCAGATTTGTATGTAACAATGGAACCTTGCACTCATTACGGAATAACACCTCCTTGCACAAATTTAATAATTAAAAAGAAAGTAAAAAAAGTTTATTTCTCAAATTATGATCTGGATAAAAGAACTATGAAAAAAGCTAAATCCAAACTTTTAAAAAAAAAGATAAAAATTTATAAAGTTGTAAACAATAATTTCAAAGATTTTTATCAAAGTTATTTTAATTCGAAAAAAAACTTTGTGCCTCTCATAGATGCAAAAATAGCTATATCTAAAGATTATTGTACAATTTCTAAAAAAAAATGGATTACTAATTCATTTTCAAGAAAAAGAGCACATTTGTTAAGATCCGAATATAATGCAATTATATCAACTTCTGAATCTATTAATAAAGATAATTCAGTACTGAATTGTCGTTTAAATGGATTTAACAATGATAAACCTGATCTAATAATAATAGATCTTAAAATGAAATTAAATAAAAATTTAGATTTATTTAAAAATGAAAGAAGAAATATTATTATAGTTACAAAAGATTCTAAGTATAAAAAGCTGTCTTTTTTTAAAAAAAAAAACATAAAAATAATTTGTTTAAACTCACTTATTTTAAAGCAAGATTTTTTAGATTTATTTAAAAACTTGCAAAATAATGGATATCAAAGGATATTAGTTGAAAGCGGCTTAACTTTTCTTAATACACTTTTTAAAAATAAATTAATTTCAAATTTATATTTATTTAAAGCGGCTTATAATCTAAGGAACAAGGGAAAAAATAACGCGTCGATTAATATTTTAAAAAAGTTTAAATTAAGAAATAGAATTAAAGTTAATTTAAATGGTGAAAATTTGTACAAAATAAAGGTTAAATAATGTTTAATGGGATAATATACAATCAAGGTATTATTAAAAATATTAAAAGAAGCACAAAATACGTTAAAGGAAGCCTAGTCATTGAAGTATCGTCTGACATTAAATTTAAAAAAAAAGATATTGGAGAGTCTGTCAGCTGCGATGGAGTTTGTTTAACATTAATAAGAATTAAAAAAAAATCTTTTTTATTTTACTTATCAAAAGAAACAATAAATAGATCTAATTTCAAATATGCTAAGGTTGGTAAATTAATAAACATTGAAAAATCTTTACTTCATGGTCAAAAAATCTCAGGTCACTATGTACAAGGTCATGTTGATACTACAGCTAAAATAAAAAATATTACTATATCGGATAAGACATGGGTAGTGAAATTAAGTTTAAAAAATATAAATTTGTTTAAACAATTAATTGAAAAAGCATCTATATCAGTAAATGGCGTTTCTTTAACTATTTCAAAAATAAAAAAAAAAGACTTCGAAATAAATATTATACCTCATACTTTAAGGTTAACAAATTTAAGAAACCTAAAAATAAACGATGTTGTCAATATAGAATTAGATATCTTTAGCAAATATATAATGAAATTTTCAAATTAACATGGGTAATAAAATATTTTCAACAATAAAAGAAATAATACGTAATGCTAAAAAAGGTAAAATGTTTATTTTGGTTGATGATAAAGATAGGGAAAATGAAGGGGACCTTATAATTCCTGGTTCAAAGTGTAATTCAAAAAGTATAAATTTTATGGCTAAACATGGTCGTGGATTAATTTGTTTAGCTTTGACTAGAAATCAAATTGAAAAATTAAAATTACCTTTAATGTCGAGAACAAATAAATCACGAATGCAGACTGCATTTACTATCTCTATAGAAGCAAGAAAAGGCATTTCAACTGGCATATCTGCTTATGATAGAGCTAAAACAATTAAAGTCGCAATAAATCCAAATGCAAAAAAAAAAGATATCGTTTCCCCAGGGCATGTATTTCCATTGGTGGCTCGTACAGGTGGAGTTTTGGAAAGAGCTGGTCATACCGAAGCATCTGTTGATATTTCTAAATTATCAAAAATTAACCCAAGCGCTGTTATTTGCGAAGTAATGAATGAAGATGGAAGAATGGCAAGGTTAAAAGATCTTAAAAAATTTTCAAAAAAACATAAGATTAAAATAGCATCAATAGAAGATCTAATCGAATATAGATTAAAAACTGAAAAATTAGTTTCTAAAATATACTCAAAAAATTTTAAATTAAATAAAAAACTAAAGTTTGAGCTTATTACTTACGAAAATAAACTAAATCGTACAAAAAACTATGTTATTAAAAGAGGAAAATTTAACCACAACAAATCTATTAGAATTAGAGTTATTTCAACTAATATAAAAAATTCGATGTCTTTTTTAAATAATTCTAAAATTAAAAAATCTTTATTTTATCTATCTAAATTCAATAACTTTGCGTTAATAATAATCAACAATAAAATTAAAGAAAAAAGTGAAAAAGAAAATTTTACTTTACGATATTATGGTATTGGAGCTCAAATTATTAAGGACTTAAGGGTTAAAAATATGATACTTGTAACAAGAACAAGAAAAAAAATTATAGGATTAGTAGGTTTTGGCCTAAAGATCAAAAAGCAAGAAATTATAAAATGAAAAAAATTTTAATTGTACTGTCAAGATATAATAAAACTGAAAAGAATTTATTACCATTAACTTTAAAAGTTCTTAAAAAAAAAAGAGTCAAATGGTCTTTAAAAAAAGTCAATGGTGCGTTTGAAATTCCAGTTATGATAGCTCGAAATGTAAAAAAATTTGATGGCTTTATAAGTCTAGGTATTATTATTAAAGGTGAAACGCCTAATTTTGAATTTATATCCCAAGCTATAACGAATGGTCTTATAAATCTATCTATAGAAAACAAAAAACCAATAGGTAACGGAATAATTACTTGTTTAAGAATTAATCAAATTGTTAAAAGGAAACATAAAGGTGAAGAGGCAGCCGAAGCAGTTCTTGATGTTTTAAATCCAAAAAATTAAATGATTCAGAAACAATCTAAAAAAGAAAAAAGCCCAAGAATTAGAATTATTCAAAAAATTTATGGATCATTAATGAATCCTGATGAAGAAATTGTATATCCAAAAAATCAATTTAAGAAATATATAAAAGATGTCGTCTCTGGTACATTAGAAAGAACGGAATTAATTGAAGAAACAATTATAAATCATTTAGATAAAGATATAGATTTGAAAAAAACTGATAAATTACTTAAAATTATTCTATTTTCTGCTGTTTTTGAACTTTTATTTAAACACAATATACCTAAGAAAGTAGTAATAAGTGAATATGTAAATGCTTCTGAGTACTTCTTAGAAAAAGCTCAAATTAGTTATTTAAACGCTATACTTGATAAGTTGTCTAAATTAATTAGAAAGGAGTGATTTATTATCAATATATCTCAAATATTTATTAAGTTTGTCTTGCCTTTTTTAAATAATTTTGGCAAATATCGCATTTAAAATGATTAATTATTTAGAATTATTATATCTTATAACATTTACAGGTATATTGGCTGTTGCATACAGTTATTTACTTTCTGGTCAAATTCTTTCATCAAGTCCAGGTAATTCAAGAATGCAAGAAATTGCTGAAGCCATTCAAATAGGTGCGAAAGCTTATTTAAATCGACAATACAAAACTATAGCAATAGTCGGAATTATTGTTTTGGCAATTGTAACATATTTTTTTAATTTTCTTGTAGGAGTTGGATATTTTATTGGAGCTTTTTTATCTGGTGTAGCAGGATATGTAGGAATGTTAATTTCTGTTAAAGCAAATGTGAGAACAGCAGAGGCTTCAAGATATAGTTTGCAAGCCGGATTAACAATTGCATTTAAATCTGGGGCTATTACAGGATTATTGGTCGCTGGTTTAGCCTTGTTATCAATAACAGTTTATTACATATTTTTAATTAATTTAGGAGTTGATAGTAGAGAAATAGTGAACGCACTGGTGGCTTTAGGATTTGGAGCGTCTTTAATTTCAATTTTTGCAAGATTAGGCGGAGGAATTTTTACAAAAGGAGCTGATGTTGGAGCGGATTTAGTTGGAAAAGTTGAGGCAGGAATTCCTGAGGATGATCCGAGAAATCCAGCGGTCATCGCAGACAATGTAGGAGACAATGTTGGTGATTGTGCTGGAATGGCCGCTGATTTATTTGAAACATATGCTGTAACTATTGTTGCCACAATGGTTTTAGCGTCAATTTTTTCTCCACAAGATTATAATTTAATGGTTTATCCTTTAACAATCGGGGGTGCGTGTATTATTACTTCTATTATTGGAACGTGGTTTGTTAAGTTAGGTAAAAATAAAAATATTATGGGTGCTTTATATAAAGGATTTGTTGTAACGGCAATAACCTCTCTAATAATCATGTATCCTGTGACAGACGCTATCGTTGGCTTAGATAAAACATATAATAATAATGCAGGTGCAATTTTTTCTGGTTTAAATTTATATATATGTGGAGTAGTTGGATTTGTTATAACAGGATTATTAATTTGGGTAACAGAATATTATACTGGCACTGATTATAGACCAGTTAAAACGGTTGCAAAATCCTCAACAACTGGACATGGCACAAACGTTATTCAAGGTCTCGCTATATCAATGGAGGCAACTGCGATCCCAGCTCTGATAATAGTTGCAGGAATTTTGTATACAAATAGTTTAGCAGGTTTATATGGAATTGCCATTGCTGTCACTTCAATGCTTGCTCTGACAGGAATGGTTGTGGCACTTGATGCTTATGGTCCAGTAACTGATAATGCAGGTGGAATAGCTGAAATGTCTAAACTACCAAAAAATGTGAGAAAAACAACAGATGCATTAGATGCTGTAGGTAATACGACAAAGGCTGTAACCAAAGGTTATGCCATCGGTTCTGCCGGGTTGGGAGCTTTAGTTTTGTTTGCAGCTTATACTGAGGATATAAAATATTTTTCCAATGTTAAAAATTCAGCTTTGGAAGGAGTTAATGTGACTTTCGATTTATCAAATCCTTTTGTTGTAGCTGGTTTATTAATAGGGGGAATGCTTCCGTATTTATTTGGTTCAATGGGTATGCAAGCAGTAGGAAGAGCAGGTGGCGCTGTAGTTATTGAAGTGAGAAGACAATTTAAAAAAATTCCAGGTATTATGAAAGGAAAAAGAAAACCAGACTATGGTAAATTGGTTGATCTTTTAACTAAGGCTGCAATTAAAGAAATGATAATTCCATCCTTATTGCCTGTTCTTTCTCCAATAATATTATACTTTCTAATTTTACAAATTGGTGGCTTAGAGGCAGCACTCTCGTCATTAGGAGCAATGTTATTAGGTGTAATTATTACAGGGTTGTTTGTTGCGGTATCCATGACAGCAGGTGGAGGAGCATGGGATAATGCAAAAAAATATATTGAAGATGGAAATTTTGGCGGAAAAGGATCTGAGGCTCATAAATCAGCTGTAACAGGTGACACTGTTGGTGACCCTTACAAGGATACCGCAGGACCTGCAGTCAATCCTATGATTAAAATTACTAACATCGTAGCATTATTGTTACTAGCAGTTATTGCTCATTAGTAATCTTATCTTCTTCTATACATTTTTTCCCTTATACTTGAAAAAAAACTTTCAATAAAACTATTTTTTGATAATTCATTTACAGTAGTGCTCTCTGAAAAAGCTATCTTTTGGATATCCTCTTTAGTATAAAATTCTTTTTTTTCTAAAATACCGTACTTGTCGAAAGCTAATACTAAAACATTATTTTCTTTTAGCGTATGTCGGCCCAATCTATGATATCTGCCTTTACTTAGAGTTCTCTCAATATAAATCCACATATTTTCATTATCAATAGATTTTGAGTGAGGTTGTCCTAAAATTTTTATAACATCATTTTTGTTTGTATCTTTAATTGCTAATTTATTAGATCTATTTTCAAGAAAAAGAATTCCATGGTTCTTATTGGGATCTTGTAATTGACATCCATTTAAAATAAAGAATAAGGTTATACAAAACTTTATAAAATGATTTTTAAAAGCACTCATAACATAACTCTTTATAATACATTGCTTAATTTGTCTCGTAATATTTTTTTTTATAAAGAAATAGGTCTTAAAGATGCGTTTGAAACAAGAATTTATTTAATGTTAATGCATTTTGCTTTAATGTTGATCATTTTTAAAAAAAAGAAAACGAAATTTCCTCAAAATTTATATGACAGCTTGTTTCACGCAATAGAGAATAATCTAAGAGAATTGGGTCACGGTGATGTAGCAGTAAACAAAAAAATGAAAGAAATTAATAAAATTCTATATGATATATTATTAAAAATTGTATCTGTCGAAGAAAAATTTAAATTAAATGATAAATTAATTATTAAGTATTTTTCTGAATTTAATGACTTAAAAAATAACAAATATCAGCTTTTTGAAGAATATTTCAGAAAATTTTATAATTTTTGTTTTGAATTACCTCCTGAAAATGTGATAAAAAGTGAACTTAACTTTAAATATTAAAATGGCTGTACCTAAAAGAAAAACATCAATCTCGAGAAAAAAGATGAGAAGATCTCATCATAAATTGTCATCTATAAATATTGTAGAGGATAAAAAAAGCGGTGAATACAAACTTTCACACCATATAGATTTAAAATCCGGGTATTATAACGGAAAAAAAATTTTAGATATTTAATCAATATTAATGACAAAAAAAATTACTATTGCTATTGATGCAATGGGTGGTGAAAATGCACCATCTAAGAACATTCAGGGTTTGAGTATTTTTTTAGATAAAAATAAATCAAAAGACGATTTTTATTTTTATTTATATGGAGATAAGAAAATACTTAACGAAAAATTGATAGAGTATAAAATAGATAATAATAAGAATATTGAAATTGTACACACTAAATCTGTTGTTTCTGACGAGGAAACACCTTTAACAGCAATAAAGAATTCAAAAGATACAAGCATGTGGAATTCCGTTAAAGCCCAAACGGATCAAAAAGCGGATATAACTTTATCTGCAGGTAACACTGGGGTTTTATTTGTTATTTCAAAAATGATCTTAAAAATGATGAAAGATGTAAGTAAACCAGCTTTAGCAGGATTATGGCCGAGTAAAAAAGGAATGAGTGTAGTTTTGGATCTTGGAGCGAATATTGAATGTGATGAAAACAATCTTGTAGATTTTTCAGAAATGGGAGCTGCTTTGTTTAAATCTATTTTTCCAAATCAAAAACCATATGTAGCATTATTGAACATTGGATCTGAGGAAATTAAAGGTACAGAAGTACTTAAAAAAACTTATTCTAAATTAAAAAGTCTTGGTAATGAAAAAAGTTTTACCTTCAATGGATATATTGAAGGCAACCAATTAATGCACGGAGACTCAAACGTTATTATTACAGATGGATTTACAGGCAACATTGCTTTAAAAACTGCTGAGGGGACAGCTAAATTTGTAATAGATAATTTAAAAAATTCATTAACTGAAAACTTATTTTCTAGGTTATCATTATTATTTTCATATTTTTCGTTAAAAAAATTTAAGTCAAAATTAGATTCTAGAAAATATAATGGCGCTATCTTTTTAGGACTTACTGGCCCAGTGGTGAAAAGCCATGGGGGCACCGATGCAGTCGGTTTTTATTATTCAATTGATTTATGTTATAGAATTATTAAAGGTAATTTAATGAGAGAAATCAAACAAAATTTGAGTCATTTAGATGGAAATCAATAATTTTTCACAATTAACAAAAAAAAATATAGCTCATAAGATTCAATTGAAAACAGGATTGCCTTTAACTTATTGTTTAGAAATAATTGATGATTTAATAAGCTCTTTAAAAACTTTGATTAAATCTCAAAAAGTAAATATTAAAAACTTTGGTAATTTTAAAATTATTTACAAAAATGAGAGAATGGGCAGAAACCCGTTGACAAAACAAGACTATAAGATTTCAGCAAGAAAGTCTTTAAGTTTTTATATCTCAAAGAAATTAAATACAGATATAAATTCTATATAAATGAAAAAATTACATAGTATATCTGAAGTTTCTATTTTATTGAATTTAGTTAATAAGAGCACAAAAAAACCATCTAATTACATAATAAGATACTGGGAAAAAGAGTTTAAAGAAATAAAGCCAATAATTTTGAGAAGAAGACGTTATTATTCAGAAAAACAAATAAATACAATCAAGTTAATAAAATTTCTTTTAAAAAACAAAGGTATGACAGTCAATGGTGTTAAAAAGATACTTAATTCAAAAATAAATACTCTTGACGACTACAATTCAATTAGTTTAAAAACAGAATATTATAAAGACAACATTAAAACTAAAAGTAAAGAAATTTTAGAAAAGATAAAAAAAATAAAAAATTATGGCAAAAAAAACACACTTAAAAGTTAGAATGGTTCCTGAGAGCAATCCTGACAGCAAGTTTATCTATTATGCTAAAAAGCCAACAAAAGGAGAAAAAGCTAAAGATAAATTAAAGTTGAAAAAGTACAATCCTAACACCAGAAAACATGAATTTTTTATTGAAAAAAAACTACCACCTCATAGTAAATAACTACTTTTTATTAAAATTCCTGTATTCATAATCGATATAAGCATTAATCATAGAAGCCCATATTTTTTTAGTTACTATAGGATCGATCTTTTTTATTTTAGATTTTTTAACTATATTTCTTAAGATAAAAGCTATTCTTTTTCTGTCTACAATATCTTTTTTATATTTTTTGTTAATTATAACTTTGTCAATCAGTTTGGTTCTTTTTTTAATTAACATCAAAAAAGTATTATCAAGTTTATCCAGTTTTTTTCTTATTTTCAGAATATTTTTATTTACCATAGCGACAATTAACTAATACTTTGTTTGATATAAATTATATATATAACACTTATGCCATCTTATAATGAAAAAATAAACAATTTATTTTATTTATGGCTACTTATATCATTTTTTTTACTTTTAATGATTGTAGTAGTAGGAGGATTAACTAGATTAACTAATTCTGGTCTTTCAATAACAGAGTGGGAATTATTTAAAGGAGTTTTACCTCCTTTAAATTTAGAAAAATGGAATGAATACTTTTCATTGTATAAAAATATTCCTCAATATGAAATTTTAAATCAAGGTATGACTTTAAAAGAATTTAAAGTAATTTTTTATTGGGAATATTTTCATAGAATTTTGGCTAGACTAATAGGAATATTTTTTATAGTACCTCTTATTTATTTTCAATTTATTGCGAAACTAAAAAGTAAATACTTACCTACTTGTTATTTAATTTTGTTTTTAATTATAATTCAGGGAATAGTTGGTTGGTACATGGTGAAAAGTGGCTTAATAAACAATGTCACAGTAAGTCATTATAGGCTTTCTTTACATTTAAGTATAGCGTTTATAATAATTTCATTTATTTTTTGGATACTTTTAAACTTAAGAAATAAAACTTCAATAAGTATTTTTAAGGTAAATAGAAACAGTTTTATTTTTTATTTCTTTATAATCTTATTATTAATTCAGGTTATATTAGGAGCTTTTGTTTCAGGATTAGATGCTGGCAAGCTTTACCAAACATGGCCTCTAATGAATCAATCTTATTTTCCCGAAGATACAAAAATTAATATTATTAAAGATTTATTTCAATTTGATAATCATGGATTAGTTCAATTTTATCATAGGAATGCAGCATATTTAATTGTAGTTTATTTTTTATTTATAGGGTTTTATATTTTTAACAAAAAGATTTCATCACTTTATAAATCCTATTTTTTAGTGTCAGTATTTTTGATAATACAAATATTTTTAGGAATATTTACTTTGATAAGTGGTTTAAATATTTATTTAGCAGCAAGTCATCAAATTTTTAGTTTAATATTAATATTATCTACTATTAACCTTTACTATAACTACATAAAATAAATTGACTTTTTTCAATATTATTAGTAATTATCGCGTTTAATTATGACACCTTTTATAAAAAAAAAAGACGTAAAAAAAGACTGGTATATAATTAACGCAGAAAACGCTGCTGTTGGAAGACTTGCGTCTTATATATCTAAAGTTTTAAGAGGGAAGAATAAACCAACATTTAACCCTCATATAGACAACGGAGATTTTGTTGTCGTAACCAATATTGATAAGATTAAATTTACAGGTAAAAAGTTTAAAGAAAAAAAATATTATAAACATACTGGTCATCCAGGTGGTATTAAAGAGACAACACCTTCTTTACTTAAAGAAAAAAATAAAACACAAGAAATCCTTAAATTGGCAGTTAAAAGAATGTTGCCAGGAGGTCCATTAGCAAAAAAACAATTAACAAAATTGAAAATTTACCATGGCACTAACCATCCTCATGAAGTCCAAAAACCTAAAATTGTTAATTTTGAAAAATTAAACAAAAGAAATTTAGTGAAAAATTAATGGAAAATTTAAACACAACACCTGCTTCATCAAAAAAAATTAAGCTTGACTTCAAAGATAGCAAGTATGCTACTGGCAGAAGAAAAAGGTCAATAGCAAAAGTTTGGGTTAAAAAAGGATCTGGCAACATATACGTAAACGGCATAAAGATGAATGAATATTTTAAAAGACCAGTTCATCAGATAATTGTAACAAGACCTTTGGAAATCTCCGAAGCAAGAACATCTTATGATGTTAAGTGCTCTGTAAAAGGAGGCGGTTTATCTGGTCAAGCTGGTGCAATAATTTTGGGCATTTCCAAAGCACTTGTTGCACAGGATGAGACATTAAAGAAAAATCTCAAAAAAGATAAATTGACCACCCGAGACTCTCGAGTTGTAGAGAGAAAGAAATATGGCCATAGAAAAGCCAGAAGAAGTTTCCAATTCTCTAAGAGATAATCATTTAAATTTAATAAATAACTAGACGGTGTTATAAGGATAGATGTCCAAAAAAAAAATAAATATTGCTATAATCGGAGCCACAGGATTCACTGGTTTAGAATTAACATTGCTTCTGTCTAAACATCCAAACGTCAAGATAAAGTATTTATGTGCAACCAAGAATTTAGGTAAAAAAATATCTTTTTTTGATAATAGAATTAAAAAAACATTACCTAAAATTTGCTCAATTAAGAAAATTGATTGGTCGCTATTAGATTTAATTTTCCTTTCTTTGCCAAATGGTCAAGCTCAAAAATTAGTTAGTAAAGTTTTTTACAGATATTTAAATTTAAAATTTATAGATCTGTCAGCCGATTTTAGAATATTTGACATTCATGAATATAAAAAAAACTATAATATGAAACATAAATGTCCAGAATTATTAAAAGATACAATCTATTCAATTTCTGAGTTTGTGAAAAAAGATATTAATAAATTTAGAATTATTGCAAATCCTGGATGCTACCCGACATCAGTCCAATTGCCTATAATACCTTTGCTTAAGAAAAAATTGATAAAAAATAATATTATTATAGATTCAAAATCAGGTTTTTCTGGCGCTGGAAAAAATTTGGAAAAAAAATTTAAACACAAAAATTTGTATAATTCAACTTTTGCATACGGTACAAAAAAACACAGACATGTAGTTGAAATCGATCAAGAAATGAATAAACATTTAGGGCAAAAGATCAATTTTACTTTTAATCCACATTTACTTCCTACTTTTAGAGGAATTCTTACATCAATTTATGTGGATTTAAAAAAAGGAAAAAAAATTGAAACTCTAAGAAATGAATTAGTTAACTTTTACAAGAAAGATAAATTTATTAAAATATTGAAATTAAATTCGCAAATAGGATCTGGAAATGTAATTAATACGAACAAATGTGAAATTTCAATTTGCAGCACAAGAATTAAAAATAGAATTGTAATTTTTTCAGCAATAGACAATCTGATTAAAGGTGCATCTGGTCAGGCAATTCAAAATATGAACTTAATTTATAAATTACCAATAAAACTAGCTTTAAAATGAGAAATTTTTTAATATTAATAATTTTCATTTCTATTTATGGATGTAATAAACCAAAAACTGTATTCATTTGCGGTGATCATAAATGTGTAAATAAAGCTGAGGCTGAACAGTTTTTTGAAGAAAATTTATCTTTAGAAGTTAAAATAATAGATAAAAAAAAAGACAATACTTTAAGTCTTGTAGAACTTAATTTAGAAAATGTTAAAGATGGAAAAAAAAGTATTTCAATTTCCGAAAAAAAAGAAACTAATGAAATTGTGAAAGTTCTATCTAATGATGAAATTGAACGTAAAAAAGCTGATATTAAAGAAAAAAATAAATTAAAAAAAAGGAAAATTAAAAATAATAAAAAAAAGATGGATAAAAAAAATCAAAATATTGAAAAATCAACAAAACCTTTAAATGATATTAACAAAAAAGATGAAATAGTTGATATTTGTAAATTAATCGAAGAGTGTAATATAGAAAACATTTCTAAATTTTTAGTACAACAAGGGATAAAAAAGAATTATCCAGATATCACTGTTAGAGAAAACTAATGATTAAAAAACGGATATTAAATATTGCTATTATAGGTTTAGGAAATATAGGAAGTTATCTATATAAATATTTACAAACAAATAAAAAAATATTATCAAAAAAAAATAATTGCATTCCTAATATTGTTTATGTTGCCGCAAAAAGTCAAAAAAAAAAACGAAAAATAAAAATCAACAAAAAGTTATGGCTTAAAAACTATTTAGAGGCAACAAAGTCCAAAAACGTGGATATAATTGTTGAGTTGATCGGCGGGGCAGAAGGTCCAGCTAAAAAACTTGTGTTCAATGCTTTAAAAAATAAAAAACATGTTGTAACAGCCAATAAAGCCTTAATAGCAAAATATGGCGATAAGTTATCAAAAATTGCAGAAAATAATAATGTAAATTTGGAATTTGAAGCAGCAGTATGCGGAGGTGTTCCAATATTAAGATCTTTAAAAGAGGGCTTGATAGCAAATAAGATTGATAGAGTTTATGGAATATTTAATGGTACATCAAATTATATTCTTTCAACTATGGATAAGAAAAATAAAGATTTTAATGATGTTTTATCAGAGGCAAAAAATTTAGGTTACGCAGAAACTAATCCCTCATCAGACTTAAATGGTGAAGATGTAGGATCAAAACTTAAGATACTTTCTTCATTATGTTTTAATTCCTTTATTGATAATACAATACATATTGAAGGTATAAAGTTTATAGATAAAATCGATATAGATAACGCTAATAAACTTGGTTATAAAATAAAATTATTAGGAGTTTCTGAAATTATAAATAAAAAAGTTTATCAAAGAGTTCATCCAACATTAATTAGGAAAAGTTCATATATAGCAAGCATAGATGGTGTTTTAAATGCTGTTATTATCGATGGAAAACCAGTTGGACAAAATGTGATTCAAGGAGAAGGAGCTGGACCAGAGGCAACTACCTCAGCATTAGTATCTGATATATCGTCAATTTTAAGAGGAAATATAAAATTTCCATTTTCAATTTCTAATAAAGAGAGAAAAAAATTAAAATTTGGAAAATTATTTGATAGATTGTTCTCGGCATATTTAAGATTTGAGGTTGTTGATAAACCAGGTGTTTTGTCAGATATAACTAGTATTTTCTCAAAAAATAAAGTTTCAATAAAAAGGCTAATTCAAAATCCTAATAAATCAAAAAAATTCTCATCAATTGTGATAATTACCCACAATTCAAAAGATAAATCATTAAATAAAGTACTTAGAAATATTGAGAAGAAAAATTATATTATAAAAAAACCTAAATTGATAAGAATTGGTATTAATTAATGTCAATTAAACCAGAATATTTAGAATTATTTATTACCGCTACTGAAAAAGCTGCATATGGTGCTTCAAAATATGTTGGTAAAAATGATAAAATAGGTGCAGATCAGGCAGCAGTAGACCGAATGAGAGATGAATTTAACAAGATAGATATGGATGGAAAAATTGTAATTGGTGAAGGTGAAATGGATGAAGCTCCAATGCTTTATATTGGTGAAAAGGTGGGTACCTCAAAAGGACAAGAATTAGACATAGCTGTTGATCCTCTGGAAGGAACAAATTTTGTAGCAAAAAATTTACCAAATTCATTCTCAGTTCTAGCAGTTTCTGAAAAAAATAATTTGTTTTTTGCTCCAGACACATATATGGAAAAAATTGCAATAGGACCAAATTTACCTAAAGGATTGGTTGATTTGGATTATAGTGTAGAGAAAAATATATCAAATTTAGCTGAAGCTAAAAAAACAACGCCAGATAAGCTAACAGTTTGTATTTTGAATAGACCAAGACATGAAAAAATTATTTCGTCTTTAAAAAAGATGAAAGTCAATTTAAAACTTATTACAGATGGAGACGTATCTGGTGTGATCTATGTTGTTGATAAAAAATTTCCTGTTGATATGTATATAGGCATTGGCGGCGCGCCTGAAGGTGTGCTAGCAGCTGCAGCATTAAGTTGCCAAGGTGGTCAAATGCAAACTAGACTTATTCTAAATGAAAATGAGTCTGCAAGAGCTAAAAAGATGGGAATTCAAAATTTAAAAAAAAAGTATAATATTGACGACATGATTAAAGGTGATGTTATGTTTTGTGCTACTGCCATTACCAGTGGTGATTTAGCCGATGGTATAAAAGAATATGAAGAATATTTTGAAGCTACAACTATTGCTTTGCACAAAAATGAGAAAATTAATTCTCTTTTTAAGAATAAGCATATAAAATGAGTTCAGTATCAGTTACTGGAAAAGAATGGATTTTTAAAAATTTTGACCAAAATAAAATTTTATACCTAAAAGATAATTTTTTTTTAGACGAAATAATCGCTAAGCTTCTCACTATAAGAAATATTGAAAACGAAGACATAAATAATTTTTTAAACCCTTCTATTAAAAATTTTTTACCTAATCCAAATATCCTTTTAGATATGGATAAATCATCATTGAGAGTCCTAAAAACAATTAAAGATAATGAAAAAATAGGTATTTTTGGTGATTATGATGTTGATGGCGCTACATCAACAGCCTTATTGGGTAAGTTTTTTGATGAAATAAAGTTAGATTATGAAATTTATATTCCAGATAGAAAAACTGAGGGTTATGGGCCATCAATAAAAGGGTTTGAAAAATTAATAAAAAAAAATGTAAAAATAATCTTCACTGTTGATTGTGGAACTCTTTCATTTGACGCGATAGAATATGCAAAAAGTAAAAAAATAGATGTTATTGTTCTTGATCATCATCAATCAGATATAAATCTTCCTCAAGCTTATTCAATTATCAACCCAAATAGATTTGATGATAAATCGAATTTGCAATACTTATGTGCAGCTGGTGTAACCTTTATGTTTTTAGTTTCCCTTAATAAACATTTAAGATTAGCAAATTGGTTTAAAAATAATTCAATTAAAGAACCTGATTTAATAAATTATTTAGATTTAGTGTCTTTAGGAACAGTTTGTGACGTAGTCCCACTAGTTGGATTAAATAGAGCTATTGTAAAACAAGGGTTAAAAATTTTAAAATTAAAAAGAAATTTGGGGCTTAAAACTTTAACAGACATTTGTCAGATAGAGTCAAAACTTTCAATTTATCATCTGGGATATGTTTTGGGACCTAGAATTAATGCGGGCGGAAGAGTTGGAAAATGTTCTCATGGAGCAAATTTATTATTAAACAAAAATCCTACAGAGGTTTTTAAATTAGCTACTGAGTTAGATAATTTTAATAAAGAAAGAAAATTACTAGAGGCCGACTTAACAAAAAAGATATTAGAAAATTTAAGTGATGCTCATAATGACCCTGTTTTAATTATTCATGGAGAAAAATGGCATGAAGGTGTTATAGGAATTGTTGCATCAAAACTTAAAGATAAATTTAATAAACCTACAATAATTATATCAAAAAATGGTAATATTGGAAAAGCTTCAGCAAGATCAATAGTAGGTTTTGATATTGGATCATCCATTATAGCTGCTGTTCAAGAAAAAATTTTAATGAAAGGTGGTGGCCACAAAATGGCAGGTGGTTTTTCAATTGATACATCTAAAATAGATAATTTTAAAAATTTTATATTTAAAAAATTTGATAAAATAAGTTTAGAGTTAAAAAAAATGAAGCCACTTTATCTTGACAGTAAAATAGCCCCTACGGCGATAAATATAGAATTTTATGAAAAAGTAAATACTTTATCTCCTTTTGGTTCTGGAAATCCTGAGCCAAGATTTATAATTGAAAATTTAAAAACTCTTAACGGTAAAATTGTCGGTAATAATCATATTAAATCAGTTTTAATAGGTTCAGAGGGAACGAGTTTTAAAACAATAGCTTTCAATGCTTCCGACACCAACTTAAGCTCATATTTGCTTAAAAAAAATAATCATACCTTCAATATAGCTGGAAAATTGTCGCTTAATGAGTGGAGGGGGCAAAAAAATGTAGAGTTTATTATAGATGATATTTCTGTTAATAAGAACATCAAAAATACGGTCCCATCGTCTATCGGTT
>MDSW01169554.1_pt1 | contig 19499 bp, 22 predicted proteins | sample 811171 | NCBI WGS metagenome assembly MDSW01 (sample SAMN05326641, study PRJNA326480) | marine metagenome | isolation source: seawater | place: Atlantic Ocean: North West | collected 2012 | reverse complement strand
ATTATGAATATGATAGAGATCAATTAATAAGAGCTTTTATAAATTTACAGTATAAAAGAAATGATCAAAATTTTTTTAGAGGAACTTTTAGAGTAAGGGGTGAAAACTTAGAAATCTTTCCCTCTCACCTTGAGGATAGAGCCTGGAGATTAAGTTTAAATTTTAATAAATTACAAAAAATTGAGGAGTTTGATCCTTTAACTGGTGACAAAACAAATGATTACTCAATTATTAAAATTTACGCTAATAGTCACTATATCACTCCAAAACCAACCATAGATCAAGCTTTGAGAGAGATCAAAAGTGAGCTCGAAATTACATTAAAGAAACATGAAGAAAATAATAAATTATTAGAGGCCCAAAGATTAAGAGAAAGAACAAAATTTGATTTAGAAATGATAGAAGCAACTGGAACTTGCGCAGGAATAGAAAATTATTCAAGATTTTTATCTGGAAGGAAGCCTGGTGAGCCACCTCCAACATTATTTGAATATTTTCCTGATAATGCAATTATTTTTGTCGATGAAAGTCATGTTACAGTGCCTCAATTAAATGGGATGTATAAAGGTGATCACACAAGAAAAAAAACATTAGCAGAATATGGATTTAGATTACCATCATGTATGGATAACCGTCCTTTAAAATTTGAAGAGTGGGATTTAATGAGAACTCAAACAGTATTTGTATCTGCAACGCCTGGTCCGTGGGAGCTTAAACAAACAAAAAATGAATATATAGATCAAATTATTCGACCCACTGGTTTAATTGACCCACCTGTTGAAATTAGGCCAGCAAAAACTCAGGTTGATGACTTAATGCACGAAGCAATAGAAATTGTAAAAAAAGGTTATAGAGTGCTAGCGACCACACTGACAAAAAAAATGGCAGAGGATCTAACAGAATATCTTCACGAAAACGGTCTGAAAGTAAGATATATGCATTCGGATATTGATACCTTGGAGCGAATTGAAATTATCAGGGATTTACGTATGGGAGTTTTTGATATTTTAGTTGGTATAAATTTATTAAGGGAGGGTTTAGATATACCTGAGTGTGCTTTGGTAGCTATTCTTGACGCGGACAAAGAGGGTTTTTTGAGATCCGAAACATCTCTTATACAAACAATTGGTAGAGCTGCAAGAAATGTAGATGGTAAAGTAATATTATATGCAGATAAAGTTACTAAAAGTATTAATAAAGCAATTAAAGAAACCGATAGAAGGAGAAATAAACAATTAGAGTATAATAAAAAAAATAAAATTACCGCTGAGTCAATAAAAAAAGAAATAAGCGATATTTTAGAGTCTGTTTATGAAAAGGATTATGTAAAAATTAGCGAGGGATCAAATGTTGGAGGTAATTTAAAAAAACACTTAAAAGCTTTAAATAGAAAAATGAAAGAGTCTGCATCTAATCTCGAGTTTGAGGAGGCTGCTAAACTAAGAGATGAAATCAGAAAACTAGAAGCAAGCGAACTAGAGATAACTTTAAATCCAAAAATATCTCAATGCAAACTCAAAAACAAAGTATATCCTAAAGGTCGATCAACTATGGGTATGCCGGGAACTAAACCCCGCAAGGCAATTAAAAAATGGAAGCAAAAAAAATAATAATTACTGGGGGAGCTACAAGAATTGGTGCAGCAATAGCAAAAAGTTTGTCGGGCTACGATGTTCAAATTTCATTACATTATAATAAATCATATAGGGCTGCCAAAAAACTTAAAAAAGAATTAGAAAAAATTGGAACTACAGTACATATTTTTAAAGCCGATTTAGAAAATTCTTTGCAAGTGAATAAATTTTTAAAAGATGCTTATAAAAAAATGAATGGTTTAGATTGTTTGATAAATAACGCTTCTATTTTTGAAAATGATAACTTAAGTAATTTTTCAGATAAAAGTTTTTTAAAACATCTAAATATAAATTTAAAAGCACCCGCTCTTCTCACCCAAAATTTTAGTAAATATAAAAAAAAATCTGAGGGGGTAATAATTAATATCATAGACCAAAGGATTGAAAAATTGACGCCCTTTTTTTTCTCTTACACATTAAGTAAATCAGCTTTAGGCACACTTACAACAATTTCTGCAATGAAACTGGCGCCTAATATTAGAGTTAATGCAATTTCACCTGGTCCTACATTAAAAAATAAACGTCAATCAGAAAAGCATTTTAAAAAACAATGGAAGTCAGTATTATTAAAAAAGGCAGTAAATCTTAAAAATATTTGTAGTACTGTAAAATTTATTATTAATAATGATAACTTAACTGGACAAATTATTAATGTCGATAGTGGACAAAGACTTGCCTGGCAAACACCTGATATTGTAAATTCAAAAGAATGAAAATAATTAAATTTCAACAAAAAAAAAATTATAGCTATTTACGAAAAGTGATTATCAAAAATCTTATATTAAATATTTTTGTTGGGCTGCATAATTTTGAAAAGAAAAAAAAACAAAGAGTAAGATTTAATTTAGTGATAAATACTGACGAAAATATTCAACCAGAGAATAAGAATCCTAAATCAATTGTAAATTACGAAAAAGTTATCAAACAAATTGTTTTTATAACAAATAAAAAACATCATGAATTATTGGAAGATTTAGCGGAAGATATATTTTTAGCAGTTTTTGAAAATAGAATAGTTACAAAAATTAAAATCAAAATTGAGAAACTTGATATTATAAAAAAAACAGAGTCAGTAGGAATTGAAATAACAAAAAAAAGAAATGGATAGTAATTTAGAACAAGGTAAAAAAATTATAAAAGATAAAATTCCTTTAATACCTAAAAACCCGGGTGTTTATAGGATGATAAGTAAGAAAGGTGAAATTCTTTACATAGGAAAAGCTAAAAATATTCCAAATAGACTAAAAAGTTACGTAACAGAATCTAATTTGCCAATACGGACAGAGAGGATGCTTTCCTTGACAAAAAATTTAGAAGTTACAACTACAAGCAATGAAAGTGAGGCTTTGTTGCTAGAAGCTAACTTGATAAAAAAACATAAACCCAGATATAATATTTTACTTAGAGATGATAAATCTTTTCCTTACATATATATTGGTTATAAAGATAAATGGCCTCAACTGACAAAGTTAAGAGGAAAAAAATCAAGAGATGGTTATTACTTTGGTCCTTTCGCATCTATAGGATCTGCAAACTGGACTATAAAGATTTTACAAAAAATTTTTCATCTACGAGTGTGTGACGACACTGTGTTTAAGAATAGAGAGCGTCCTTGTATTTTGTACCAAATAAGAAGATGCTCGGGACCATGTGTTGGGCATATTGATGAAAACAATTATAAAAAAACAGTTGATGATGCTATAGATTTTATCTCAGGTAAATCCAGAAAAATTCAAAAAACATTGTCAAAAGATATGGAATTGGCAAGTAAAGAACTTGACTTTGAAAAGGCTGCGATAGCTAGGGACAGAATTAAAGCTTTAACTCAAATTCAAACATCTCAAAAAATAAATCAAACTAATTTAAATGAAGCAGATGTAGTGAGTATTTATAAGGAATCTGGAAAAACATGCGTACAAGTATTTTTTTTTAGGTCAAAACAAAATTGGGGTAATCAAGCTTTTTATCCCAAACATGATAGTGACGACTCTATAAAAGATATACTTACCTCTTTTCTTTCACAGTTTTACGAAAACAAAACTATCCCAAGTTTGGTTATAACAAATATTGATGTTAAAGATCCTAAACTTTTAGAAAAGGCTTTCTCAACAAAGGAAGATAAAAATGTGACAATTAAAAAAGCAAAAAATTATAATGAAATAAATATTTCAAAACTTGCAGAAAAAAATGCCAAACAAGCATTAACTCAAAAAATTTATCAAACTGAAAGCAATAATAATCTAATTGACAACCTTACTAAAAAATTTGATCTTAATAATAACATTAATTTGATTGAAGTTTACGATAATAGCCATATTCAAGGTAGCGATTCTGTTGGTGCATTAATTTGTTTTAGTAGCGAAGGTTTTGTAAAAAAGAGGTATAGAAAATTTAATATTAAAAATACAAATATCAAAAATGATGATTACGGAATGATGAAAGAGGTTCTATTTAGAAGATTTTCTAAAGCTATAAAAGAAAAATCTGGCTCCTTATCATTACCAGAATTAGTTATTATAGACGGTGGAAAAGGACAGTATACTGTCAGTAGAGAAATATTAAATGAACTTGGTTTACACGATTTACCTATTTTAGCTGTCGCAAAAGGTAAAAATAGAAATGCAGGTGAAGAAAAAATTTTTCACGAAAATAAAGAATATAATTTGCAGAAGAATGATCCTCTTTTATTTTTTATTCAAAGGTTAAGAGATGAAGCTCATAGATTTGCTATAAGCACGCACAGGTCGAAGAGGAAAAAGAATTTAAGTAAATCACTACTAGACCAGATTGAGGGTGTGGGCAAAAGAAGAAAAAGAGCTTTATTAAATCACTTTGGGTCAGCAAGAGCAGTGGAGTCAGCAAGTTTTGAGGACCTCAAAAATGTTGAGGGAATTGAGGACAGTATCGCAAAAAAAATATATGATTATTTTCACGAGTGATAAATGAAATTTAAAATTCCAAATATCTTAACTATAGGTCGTATCATCATTGTACCAATATTCGTGGCCACATTTTTTTTACCGGGCTTTTTTGGTGAACTTATTCCCTTTTTCCTTTTTGTACTTGCTAGTTTTACAGATTATTTAGATGGACTTTTGGCTAGAATTTTTAAAGAAGAGTCAAAACTTGGAGAGCTTTTAGATCCCATAGCCGATAAAATTTTAGTGTCTACTGCACTAGTTCTTTTGATTATGAATGGAACTATAAAAAATTTTGAGGTAATTGCTGCAATTATAATAATCACAAGGGAAATTATTATTTCAGGTTTAAGAGAGTTTTTAGCAAAAATAAGTATATCAATGCCTGTGACAGGGTTAGCAAAAATGAAAACTTTTATTCAAATGTTTTCAATTTCAATTTTACTAACTGGCGATTTTGGAAATAAGATTATTAATTTTCAAGATTACAATGCACAAACCATAGGAATAGTTCTACTTTGGTTATCTGCTGGTTTAACTCTATATACTGGATATGATTATCTAGCGAAAGGTATTGATCATGCTTTAAATGAAGATGATAAAAGTTAAGCAGCACTTTTTTTTCTAACAAGATTTTGATAACCGCTGCTTAAATTTTTGATTAAATCACAAACTTTAAAATTATATTTACCTATTTGTGAGACTGGTGTGACTTCAGCAGCAGTGCCTGTTAAAAAACAACCAACAAAATTACTCATTTCCTCTGGAGCAATTTTTCGCTCATTTACTTTAATGTTTTTTGCTTTCGCGAGTTCAATTATTGCTCTTCTGGTAATTCCATCTAAAAACGAGTCCGGAATTGGAGTATGTAATTGACCATCCTTGGATTTAAAAAATATATTTGCCCCAGTTGCCTCTGCTACATTTCCCTCATGATCAAGCATCATCGAGTCGGTATAGCCTTGAGCTTCTGCCTCATGCTTCGATAAAGTACAAATCATATACAAACCTGCAGCTTTAGTGTCCCAAGGAATAGTATTTGGTGCAGGTCTCCTCCAGCTAGAAATATTTAATTTTATTCCTTCTACTTTTAGTTTTGGATCAAAATATGAACCCCATTCCCAAGAAGCAATAGCTACATGAATTTTATTTTTCTGTGCAGAAATTGCCATCATTTCACTGCCTCGCCAAATAACTGGTCTTACATAACCATTAGAAACTTTTTGTACAATTATGATTTTTTTACAGGCATCATTAATTTCTTTTTGTGTATAAGGAACTTTTATTCCCATTCTTTTAGCTGAGTAGAAAAGTCTTTCAGTATGTTCCTCTAATTTAAATATTTCTCCGTCGTAAACTCGCTCTCCCTCAAAAACACAACTAGCGTAATGTAGACCATGATTTAAAACATGAATCTTTGCATCTTGCCAATCTACAAGCTCTCCATTATACCAAATTTTTCCAGTTTTTTTGTCGTACGGAACGTCTTCCATAATTTATTGCTAATATAACTTTTTTTTTCTTACAAAAAAGTATATTTGTTAATACAATATGTCAATATAGTTTACCGATTATGAAAGATTTGCTGTATCTAAAAGATGAACAAATAAAAGATTTTATACAACTTCTATCTTACGCTCACAGAGAAACTTTTTCAGATCCCAAAAAAATTCTTGCGAAAAAATTTTTTGGATCAGCACACTTAAGAACATTAAATCTGATAGATAGATATCCTGGGATAAGTTTATCAGAGCTGATTATTAAACTTAAAGTAACAAAACAAAGCTTAAACAGAGTTTTAAGAGATCTTATTAATAGTAAAATGATTAAACAAATTAAAGATGATAACGATACTAGAAAGAAAAACTTATTTTTGGAAAAGGATGGAAAAAAATTTTTTGATATCATTTATAATTCTCAAAAAAAAAGAATTTTCAATGCTCTTAAGAATTCTGAGCCCGACTCCGTTGTAAAATTTAAAAAAGTTTTAGAAAGAATAATTAATGGAAAATAAAAAAAACCACTTATTAGTGGTAGACGATGATGATAGAATTAGAAATCTTTTAAAAGATTTTTTAAAAAATAACAATTTTATGGTATCTACTGCTATAGATGCTGAAAAGGCTAAAACCAAGCTAGATTTTTTGAAGTTTGATTTGATTATTTTAGATGTCATGATGCCCGGAAAAAACGGCTACGAACTCACAAAAGAAATAAAAAAAAATCAAAGGACGCCCATTATTCTTCTAACAGCTAAAGGTGAGGTAGAAAATAGAATTAAAGGCCTAGAGCTAGGTGCGGATGATTATATAAGTAAACCATTTGAGCCTAAAGAACTCTTGTTAAGAATAAACAATATAATTTCAAAAGAGAGTCGATTAGATGAAAATAAGATCCACCAGATTGGATCGGCTTTAGTTAATTTAAACAAAATGTTCATTGAATTAAAAAAATCTACCAAAAAAATTAATTTGTCAGAAAAAAAAGTGCTAATAGAGATGATTTCAAATCCAGGTAAAACTTACACGAGAGAACGAATTGGGGTTATATCAGGAATAAAGCAAGAGAGATCAATAGATGTCATGATTACAAGATTGAGACAAAAAATTGAAATTGATCCAAAAAAACCAAAATATTTACAAACTATTAGAGGTTCCGGATATGTTCTCTGGATTGAATAATTTTTTAAAACTTATTTTACCTAAGCGACTTTTTTATAGATCTTTAATTATAGTAGCCGCTCCAATCATAATACTTCAAATAATAGTTACCATTGTATTTTTTGATAGTGTTTGGATCAAAGCTAATAAAGGAATGACACGCGCTCTTGTTGCTGAATTAAAATTGTTAAATGATTTTTACTCAGATAATAAAATCAATATTGATTTTTTAACTGATAGTTACAAAAATAATTTTGATTTCGAAATTAGTATTCTAGATGAGAAGATGCCTGAGGTTAGTGGTGAAAGAAAATATAGTCCAATGGATAGATCTTTGAGAAGAGAATTAAAGTCAACTTTTGGAAATAATAATTATTGGTTTGACACTACCAAGTTTAAAAAAGCTGTTGTTATAAAAATAAAAAATAATAATAAAATTATAGAGTTTACAATCCCAAAAGATAAAATTTCTACATCTTCTTTTAGACTTTTTGTTTTATGGATAACACTTCCTTCAGTAGTTTTAATTTTAATTGCAATAGTTTTCTTAAAAAATCAAACACGTCCAATAGTAAATCTCTCAAAAGCAGCAGAACGATTTGGAAAAGGTGATTATATAAATGAATTTCGTCCCTCTGGGGCTTCTGAAATTAGAAAAGCTGCGTATGAGTTTGACAGAATGGCAAAAAGAATTAACAGACATTTAAATCAGAGATCAGAGATGTTATCGGGTATTAGTCATGATTTAAGAACACCACTTACTAGGTTAAAACTTCAATTGGAACTTATCGATCAAAAGGAAATAACAAAAAAAATGTCTAGTGACATTGATGAAATGGAAAGAATGTTGAATGACTACTTAAAATTTGCCAAAACTCAATCTCAAGAAAAAACGGAAAGAATAGATGTATCAGAATTAATACAAGATTTGTGTAAAACAATTGATAGTGATCGCGTTTTGTTTGAAAATAAGGATAAAATTTTCCTTCAAGGGAGAAAACATGCACTCTCAAGGTGTTTTTCAAATTTGATACAAAATGGTCTTATTTATGCTGAAAAAATATACATAACATCTGAAAAAACGTCTAATAGAGCAAGAATAGTTTTTGATGATAATGGACCGGGAATACCAGAAGAAGAGTTTAAAAATGTTTTTAAACCTTTTTACCGTTTGGATAAAAGTAGGAGTTTTAATAAATCTGGAATAGGTTTGGGTTTAGCTATTGTTGAAGATATTGTAAATTCACATGGTGGTAATGTGCAACTATCTAAAAGTAATAAGGGTGGTCTATGTGTTAAGGTTTCTTTACCTTTTTAACATTTCTTTTTTTTTTTTCTAGCTGCGTCAATCTTTTGTCAAGTTTAAAAATAATCTTCTTCATCATCTCAAACTCATCTCTTGAGACAATTTTTAATTTGTCAATTATCATATCTCTTTGAAATTCTAATTTACTTTTTATTTCTTTACGTACATCTTGAGATGTTAAAACACTTGTTTCTAGCAACTTTGAAATGATTTTTATAATATTTTCATTTTTTTTCATTTTTTTTATTAATTCTAAAAATTTTATAATTTTTATGCTATAAAATATTTATTAAATGTACACTCATAATTTAGACCCAATTTTAATTGATCTGGGGGTTATTGCGATAAGATGGTATTCAATCTCCTATGTTTTAGGAATTTTAGCTGGGTGGTGGCTAGGAAAAAAAATTATTTACCATAAAATAAACTCTAACGTTAAAAATATTAATGATGAAGATTTTGATAATTACATAACTTACCTTATTTTTTCTATAATTATTGGCGGTAGACTTGGATATGTTTTATTCTATAATTTTGCCTACTACATTTCAGATCCTCTTGAGATTATAATGATTTGGAAAGGTGGAATGTCTTTTCATGGTGGACTAATTGGAGTTGTCATTGGCACGTACTTATTCTCAACTAAAAAAAAAATAAAAATTTTCAATTTATTTGATGTTGTTGCGTGCGTAGCTCCAATTGGTATTTTTTTTGGCAGGATATCAAATTTTATTAATGGTGAGTTATATGGAAAACCTACTGATGTTTTTTGGTCAGTCGTATTTCCAAAAATAGACAATCTTTCAAGACATCCATCTCAGATCTATGAGGCATTGCTTGAAGGATTGGTTTTATTTTTGATATTAAATTATATTATTTTTAAGAAAAATTATAAAGAAGCGCAATGTTCCTATATGTTTTTAATCTTTTACTCTGTCTTTAGAATATTTTCGGAACAATTTAGAGTGTCTGATTACAGCGCGGTGAATATTTTAGGAAATTTTAGTACTGGTTCAATTTTAAGTTTTGTAATGCTGATAGCAGGTTTAATAATTTTTTATAAAAAATCATTTAATCAAAGATGAAACTAAATAAATTAGTATCAGTAGAAAAATATATTCAACAATCTTTATATGATAAAGAGAGCGGATATTATTTAAAAAAAAATCCTATTGGAACGAAGGGCGATTTTATTACTTCACCAAAAATTTCATTTATTTTTAGTGAGATGATTGCAATTTGGATTATCTCTTTTTGGATTTCATTAGGAAAACCAAAATTTTTTAATATCGTTGAACTTGGACCTGGGGATGGTAGCTTGTGCAAAACTCTTTTAAGTGTATTTGAAAAATTTCCAGATTTTAATAATTCAATAAAAATATACTTACACGAAATAAGTCCGAGATTAAGAAAAATACAAAAACAAAAAATTAAATCAAAAAAAACTTTTTGGATAAATAATTTTAATAATATAAATAAAGGGCCAATTTTATTCTTTGGTAATGAGTTTTTTGATGCGTTACCTATAAAACAATATGAAAAAAAAAAGTCTGAAATATTTGAAAGATTTGTAAAATTTGAAAAAAATTCTAAACACAAAATTATATTAAAAAAAGTAAATAAAAAAGTAAAAAATATTTTGAAAAAATATCAATTAACAAAAAAAAAAGGTATTATTGAATTTCCAGCTTTAGGATTAAAAAAGATAGACATAATAATAAGAAAACTAACAAAAAATAAAGGAGGAATTTTATTAATTGATTATGGCTTTTTGAAAAATCACAATGTAAGCACTTTACAGGCTATTAAGTCTCATAGAAAAAGTGAAGTTTTTAAAAATTTTGGTAAAGCTGATATCACTTCTTTGGTAAATTTTAAACTTCTTAAACAATATTTAAAAATGAAAAATATGAAAACAAATAAAATTGTATCTCAAGGCTTTTTTCTAAAAAGAACAGGAATCTTAGAGCGCGCTGAAATTTTATCAAGAAATATGACTTTCAAAGAGAAGTCTGACATCTACTTTAGAGTAGATAGACTAATAAATACAAAACAAATGGGTGAATTATTTAAGGTTTTGTTTACCTATAACACAGATAAAAAATTTTCATTAGGTTTCAAATAATGTTTTTTTCAGAAAAATTAAATAAGTTTAGTAATATTAAACATTGTTTTTTCTCAAAGAATAATGGTTTTTCTAGTGGTTTATATGAAAGCTTAAATTGCGGAATTGGATCTAAAGATAAGGTCTCAAATGTTAAAGAAAATTTAAATTATGTAGCAAATTTTATGGGAGTAAAAAGTGAAAATTTAATTTTAATGAATCAAACGCATAGTAATAATGTTGTTTTAATTAATCCAAATAATAATTATTCTAAAATAGATGCTGACGCAATAATTACAAAGTCAAAAGGTTTTGCCCTTGGAGTTTTGACCGCAGATTGTGTTCCAATTATATTTTACGATCAAATTAATAACACTATCGGTTGTGTTCATGCAGGGTGGAAAGGAGCATTCTCCGGCATTATTGAAAATCTTATAGATAAGTTAATTGGCATAAATAAAAAATTTAAAATTACAGCTTCAGTTGGTCCATGCATTCAACAAAAAAGCTATGAAGTCGATCACAGTTTTTTTAAAAATTTTGTTAATGATGATAAGGAAAATGAACTTTTATTTAAAAAAAAAAATTCAGAAAAATTCCTTTTTGACTTAAGAGGCTACGTTAATAAAAAACTTAAAAATAATGGTATTGTTGATGTTGATAACATAGAAATGGATACTTTTTCTGATGATAAGAATTTTTTTAGCTACAGAAGATCATTAAAGTTAGCGGAGACCGATTATGGACGTTGTATATCCACTATTAAACTTTTATAATTTTATTTGTTTGAAAACTGAAATAAATAACTGTATAAAGAGATGTCTCAATGAAAATATTATCTGGCACTAGTAATCAAAAACTCAGTAAGGATATTTCAAAGCTGCTTAGACTTAAATTAGTAAACACTAATATTAAAAGATTTGCTGATGGTGAAATTTATATTGAAATTAATGAAAATATAAGAGGAAATAGTGTTTTTGTTATTCAATCTACATCGAACCCTGCAAATGATAATTTAATGGAATTAATTTTCATTATTGACGCCTTAAAAAGATCGTCAGCAAAAAATATTACTGCTGTAATTCCTTACTTTGGCTATGCAAGACAAGATAGAAAGGTGGTACCAAGAACCTCGATTTCAGCAAAAGTTGTTTCTAATTTGATAACTCAAGCGGGTGCTAGTAGGGTTGTGACAGTTGATCTTCATGCTGGACAGATACAAGGTTTTTTTGATATGCCAGTAGACAATTTATTTACAACACCATTATTTGCTAGATACATAAAAAAAAAATTAAAAAACAAAAACTTGATTTGTGTCTCTCCTGATGTTGGCGGTGTCCAAAGAACTAGGGGTCTAGCTACTAAGATAAGTGCCGACCTAGCAATAATTGATAAAAGAAGAACAGCTCCAGGTAAATCTCAAGTTATGAATATACTGGGTGATGTAAAAGGCAAAACTTGTATTATTGTTGATGATATAATTGATAGTGGTGGAACAATAGTAAATGCTGTGGCCGCGCTTAAAAAAAGTGGAGCTCAAGATGTATACGTTTTTTGTACTCATGGTGTTTTAAGTGGTGAAGCAGTAAATAAAATTAAAAATTCAAAAATAAAAAAATTAATTATCACTGATACAATAGACAATTCTGGTAAAATTAAAAATAACAGTAAAATTGAGCTTATATCAATAGCTCCACTTATGGCTGAAGCAATAAAAAGAATATCTAATTCAACATCTGTGTCAGATTTGTTTAATTAATCCTTGTTTTATTTTATAAGTTGAGTTAAATAGCCTCTTTAAAACTTTAAGATGAATAACTTAAAAGCAACAAAAAGAGAAAGTCAATCAGCAGGGTTTATAAATAAACTTAGGCAAAAAGGTTTTATACCTGCGATTTTATATGGTGGAAAAACTCCTAACCAAAAAATATCTATAGAAAAAAAATCTGTTCAAAATATTATTCGATCAGAAACTTTTCTATCAAAAGTTTTAGAAATCGAATTAGATGGTAAGAAAGAGAGAGTTTTACCGAGAGATGTTGCTTACAACGTTATTTCTGATGAGCCTATCCATATTGATTTCATGAGGATCGTAACAGGAAGTAAAATAATTATTGAGATACCAGTTATTTTTAAAAATCATTCTAAATCACCGGGGTTGAAGAGAGGTGGTGTATTAAACATTGTTCGAAGAAAAGTTGAACTGAAATGTCCAACAGATAAAATACCAGATAATATAACAGTTGATCTTGACGGCACTGATATTGGAACAAGTATAAAAATTTCATCTGTAAAACTTTCTGAAGACGTAAAACCAACAATCTCAGATAGAGACTTTGTAATTGCCACTGTAGCGGCTCCAACAGTAATTAAAGAACCAGAGAAACCTGCAGAAGGTGAAGCTGTAGAGGGTGCTGAAGGTACCGATGCAGCAGCAGCTGAAGGCACTGATGCTTCTGCGGCGCAAAAAACAGCAGAGTCATCGAAAGATGAAAAAGGAAAAGACTCCGGGGGTGATAAAACAAAAAAAGCACCTGAAAAAAAACCAGCTGGAGATAAAAAGACACCAGAAAAAAAATAATTATTTATGCTTTTATTAGTTGGATTAGGAAATCCAGGACCAAACAATACAAATAATAGACATAACATTGGATGGAAGATAATTGATGCTATTAATTTAGAGTTTAAATTATCAAAACAAAAACCAAAATTTAAAGGTCTTCTTACCACAGGCAACATAGACTCTAAAAAAGTTTATGCTATCAAACCACTTACATTCATGAATAATTCAGGAACTGCGATCAAAGAATTAATAGACTACTTCAAGATTGATGTAAAAAATGTAATTGTCTTTCATGATGATATGGATATTGATTTTGGAAAAGTAAAAGCTAAAATCGGTGGAGGTAGCGCAGGCCATAACGGTATAGAGTCAATAGACAAATTTATCGGAAAAGATTATTCCAGAGTGAGAATAGGAATAGGTCATCCTAAGGAAAAAACAAAAGTAAATAGTCATGTATTAGAAGACTTTAAGGAAGACGAAGAAGAAAAAATTCAAGAAATTACAAATAATATTGTTAAACTAATACCAACTTTAATAGAAAAGAAAATTGATTTATTTTCTAGTAAAGTTAATCAAAATTTGAATGGGATTTAAGTGTGGAATTGTCGGTTTACCGAATGTGGGTAAGTCAACTTTGTTTAATGCACTTACAGCCTCTAAAAATGCTGAAGCGGCAAATTTCCCTTTTTGTACAATTGATCCTAATATCGGAGTAGTTGATGTGCCAGATAATAGACTTGATGAACTAGCCAAACTATCAGAGTCAAAAAAAAAAATTTTTGCAAATATTACTTTCGTGGACATTGCTGGTTTAGTCAAAGGGGCATCCAAAGGTGAGGGTTTAGGCAATAAGTTTTTATCACATATTAGAGAAACTGATGCAATTGTACACTTAGTAAGATGTTTTAAATCCGAGAAAATTCAGCATGTAAATAATAAAATTGACCCAATAAGTGACCTGGAAACAATTAAAACTGAAATATTATTAGCTGATATTGACGTAATACAAAAAAAACTTGAAAAAAATAAGAAAAAGCTTTTATCAGAAAAAGAAATAAAACTTTTAAATGAGTGTCTACAATTCCTTAATAAAGGTAAAAACATTGAAATCAAAGATAAAATATCCTTGGATTACCTAAATCGTAATGGTCTTTTAAGCATTAAACCAAAAATCATAGTGTGTAATGTTGATGAAGATAGTCTTGCAAAGGGAAACGAGTTTACAGAAATTATTTTTTCTAAATTTAGTGAAGAAAAAATAATAATGATCTGTGCTGATATAGAGGATCAATTGTCAAATCTAGAAAAAAATGACAAAGAAAAATTTATGAAAGAAATTGGTCTTGAAAAGACTGGGCTAAATAAATTGATCAAAGCTGGTTATGATTTACTTAATCTCGATACTTTTTTTACCTCTGGACCAGAGGAGAGCAAAGCTTGGACAATCAAAAAGAATACTTTAGCTCCAGAAGCTGCTGGTGTAATTCATAGTGATTTTGAGAAACATTTTATCAGGGCTGAAGCTATTTCATATGAGGAATTTATTAAATATGGTAGTGCCGAGAAAAGTAAAGAAAACGGTAAAATGAGAATTGAAGGTAAAGATTATGTTGTTAAGGACGGAGATGTTTTATACTTCCGTGTCAATTCTTGACCAGATTCTTCTCATACTTAAATAAACTAAAACGGTTAAAAGTATTAAATAAATCATAACTTTCACACCAGTTTTGTGCCTTTCTTCCAACTCTGGTTCAGCGGCCCAAGCTAAGAAAGTTGTTACATCTTTAGCCATTTGAGCCTCAGTCGAATTTGTTCCATCTGAATAGTCCACTAAGTCATCAGATAAAACCTTGGGCATTTTAATTTTTTGACCTGGCATATATTTGTTGTAATAAACCCCATCATCTAGTTCAAAGCCTTCGGGCTTTTCATCATATCCTAAGAGCACAGAATAAATATAATCTGCCCCGCCCTTCCTTGCTTTAACTAAAACTGACATGTCTGGTGGATAAGCACCTCCGTTTGCTGCAATAGCTGCTTGTTTATTAGGATAAGGTTTTACAAATTTATCTGAGGGTCTCCCAGGTCTTTTGAACATTTCCCCTTCAGCATTCGGTCCGTCTGAGACTTCAAAACTAGCTGCAATTGCTTTAACCTCTTCAACTGAAAACTCCGGGCCACCTGGCTCCGATAAATTTCTATAGCTAAGATACTGCATGGAGTGACAAGAAGAACAAACTTCTTTATAAACTTGAAAACCTCTTTGAAGCGATGCTCTATCAAATTTACCTGTAAGCCCTTTAAAACTCCAATCTACTTTCATTGGTTTTTCGGCATCACCAGCAGCAAAAGTGTTAATTTGAAAGAGAAAAATAACTATGAAAATTAACTTAAATTTTATCATCAGTTTTTCTAGCCATAGATAAATCTGCTCCGCCTGATAAAACTGGATCAGATATCGAAACTGGAACGGGGTCAGTTTTTTCTAAATATCCAACAACTGGTAAAATTACTAAAAAGTGCAAGAAATAATAAATTGTACCCACTCTAGAAAGCACTAAATATATTCCTTCAGCAGGCATTGCGCCAAGGTAACCTAACATCAACAAATCAACTACTAGTATCCAGAAAAATTGTCTATGAATTGGTCTAAACACTGCAGATCTTACTTTTGATGTGTCTAGCCACGGTAAGATTAATAGAATAAATATTGCCGAAAACATAAGTATCACTCCGCCAAGTTTATCTGGAACCGCTCTAAGTATCGCATAAAAAGGTAATAGATACCATTCAGGAACAATATGTGCCGGTGTTACTAATGGGTCTGCGGGAATATAGTTATCTGAATGACCAAGAACGTTAGGAGCAAAAAATACAAAACCTGCAAAGATAATCATGAAAACTAATAATGCAAAAGCATCTTTAATTGTTATATATGGATGAAAAGGAACAGTATCCTTTGATGGCTTTTTAATATCAATTCCTACAGGATTATTATTACCAGGAACATGTAGTGCCCAGATATGTAACACAACAAGACCAAGAATTAAAAACGGAATTAAATAGTGTAAACTAAAAAATCTTGTCAAAGTAGGGTTGTCTACAGAATAAGCGCCCCATAACCAAGTAGTAATACTTTCTCCAACTAAAGGAATAGCACTAAATAGATTAGTTATCACAGTAGCTCCCCAAAAACTCATTTGCCCCCAAGGTAAAACGTACCCCATGAAGGCTGCAGCCATCATTAATAAATAAATTAATATTCCAATAATCCAAATCATCTCTCTTGGAGATTTGTAAGATCCATAAAATAAAGATCTAAATATATGAATATATACTGCTAAAAAAAACATTGATGCACCATTGCTATGAATATATCTTATTAACCAGCCGTAATTCACATCTCTCATGATATGTTCCACACTTCCAAAAGCCAAATCTGCGTGTGCAACGTAATGCATGGCTAAAACAATTCCTGTTACTATTTGGGTAATTAAACAGAAAGTAAGAATACCACCGAAGGTCCACCAATAGTTTAAGTTCTTTGGAGTTGGATAATCTGTCAAATGATTTGCCAATGAGAGTAATGGCAATCTATCATTAAACCATTTTCCGAATTTAGATTTAGGCTCGTAGTGTGTATCGCTCATTTTTTATCCAATTTTAATTGTATTACTATCAACAAATTCATACTTAGGAATTTCCATATTTACTGGTGCAGGACCTTTTCTGATTCTGCCTGAAACATCATAGTGTGATCCATGGCAAGGACAAAACCATCCATTATAATCACCTTTATCTTTTAAAGGAACACATCCTAAATGTGTGCAAACTCCTAGCATTACTAACCACTCATCTTTTCCTTGTTTAACTCTATCTTCATCTTTCTCTGGATCTTTTAAATCATTTAAACTTACAGATCTTGCCTCTGCAATTTCATCTGGTGTTCTTCTTTTTAGAAAAACTGGCTTACCTCTCCAAAGAACAGTTATTGATTTACCTGGTTCTATTGAACTGATATCCACTTCAGTTGTAGCAAGAGCTTGCACTGATTTATCAGGATTCATCTGATCTACCATTGGCCAAATTGCAGCGCCTAAACCTACTGCCCCAATTGTGTAAGTAGCTGTATATAAGAAGTCTCTTCTAGTTGTTTTTTTTTCCTTTTTGTCCATATAAGATGCTTATAATGTATTTATTTAAATATTCTAAACGATATTTTCTAGGTGCAGAATGACACATAAATTAATTGATAATGATAAGTATTGCTTTATTTAAACCCGATATCCCCCAAAATACAGCAGCAATTTTGAGGCTTTGTGCTTGTTTTCGGTTAAAACTTCTGATTATAGAGCCATGCGGATTTAATCTTGAGGATAAACGATTTAAAAGAGTCGCTATGGACTACATAGATTTATGCAATATCATAAGATATTCAAATTATGACGATTTTTACAGTGGTAACAAAAAATCAAGAATAATTCTCATGACAACAAAAGCAAAAAAAAAATATTATAGTTTTAAGTTTAAAAAAAATGATGTTATTTTATTTGGAAGAGAAAGTTCTGGTGTTCCAAAAAATTTACACAGAAAAATTATACATAGACTTAAAATACCTATGAGTAAAAATGCTAGATCTTTAAATGTCGCCATGTCTGCTGGTATAGTTTCAGCTGAAGCATTAAGACAGAACAATTTTATTTAGAAATGAATATAAACGATAAAAAAAAATTCGTGGATAAATGGTTTTCCTACATGCAAATTCAAATTTGCTCACAATTTGAAAATTTAGAAAATAAAATCTCAAAAAAACCTAAAAGATTTAAAAGCAGAGTATGGAATAAGTCTAAAAAAAAAGAAGGTGGAGGAATTTCATGTCTATTATCAGAAGGAAAAATTTTTGAAAAGGTTGGTGTAAATAAATCAACAGTGCAGGGAACGTTTGGCAAAGATCATAGATCTAAGATTTATGGTGCGGAACGAAATGGAAAATATTGGGCTTCTGGAATTTCTGTTGTTGCTCACATGCAAAATCCTAAAATTCCAGCAATACATTTTAATACGAGATTTATAGTAACAACAAAACAGTGGTTTGGTGGCGGTATAGATATGACGCCATGCATCAAAGATAAAAAAGAGGAAAAAAATTTTCATCAAAAACTTGAAGAGATATGTAAAAAAAATAATAAGAATTACCATTATTATAGAAAATGGTGTGACAACTATTTTTATTTAAAACATAGAAAAGAACCTAGAGGGGTTGGTGGAATTTTTTTTGATTATGAAAAAAAAAATTGGGAGCAAAATTTTAAGTTTGTTCGAGATTTAGGTTTATCTTTTATTGATATGACATCAAAAATAATATTAAATAAGCTTAACTCCAAATGGACAATTAAAGATAAAGAAAAACAATTAATTAAAAGAGGAAGGTATGTTGAATTCAATTTACTATATGATCGAGGAACAAAGTTTGGTTTACATTCAGGTGGAAATGTGGACTCAATTTTAATGTCCATGCCTCCACATGCTAAATGGAAATAAAAAATGGAAAAAGAACCTATTACTATTGAGGGATTAAAAAAACTTAAAAAAGAATTAGAAAATTTAAAAAATATTGATAGACCTAAAATTGTTGAAGCCATTGCTGAAGCTCGATCTCATGGTGACTTAAAAGAAAATGCGGAGTATCACGCCGCAAAGGAACATCAATCGCAAATTGAAGGAAGAATAGTGGCCATTAATGACATAATAGCGAGAGCAAACATTATCGACGTTACTAAAATTGAAAATGAGGGCAAAGTAATTTTTGGATCAACAGTAAATGTTAAAGATTTAGAAACTGATAAAAAAATTAAATATAAAATTGTTGGTCAAGATGAAGCTGATATTTCAAAAAATTTGATTTTTTTTAAAAGCCCTATAGCTAAAGGCCTTATAGGAAAAAAAAAAGGTGATATGATTTCAATTTCTACACCTTCTGGAGACCGTAATTTTGAGATTATTGAAGTTGAATATATTTAATAATTTATTTTTTTATTTATAATAAATGTGATTTCTTTTTCAGAAATTTTAAAATCATTTGAAATCCACTTACTCTCCATTTCTTTAAGAACAAAACCTAATTTTTTTCCCTCTTTAATTCCTCGCTCTTTTAAATACTGTCCATCATAAGGAAACTTAGGAACATTAAATTTTTTAATTTTATCTATCGTGATTAAAATATTTTTTATATTCTTTTCTTTACTATTCAAGAAACCAATAATTAAAATTTTGATAATTCTTGTTTTTCCAAAAATATATATATTTTTTTT
>MDSW01056226.1_pt1 | contig 19502 bp, 19 predicted proteins | sample 811171 | NCBI WGS metagenome assembly MDSW01 (sample SAMN05326641, study PRJNA326480) | marine metagenome | isolation source: seawater | place: Atlantic Ocean: North West | collected 2012 | reverse complement strand
TCTGTTGTCAAACCTACTATACATGCTTTAATTTTCTTATTTATTATTTTACTTGGTATAGATTTTTCGTTTACAAGTGGGATGTTAGACGTTTTATAACCTTTGTTCGCTAAATATATTGATGTTGGAGTTTTGCTTGTTCTACTAACCCCAAGCAAAATTATATCGGACTTTTCAATATCATCTAATTTATTTCCATCATCATGATTCATTGTAAATTGTATCGCTTCAATTCTCTGGTAATAATCTTCATCAAGCACGTGTTGTCCGCTTGGTTCGTGAGATGCTCTTTGATTTAAGATTTTTGAGAAATTCAATATTAAATCTCCTAATACTCCAAAACAAGGTATTTTTTTCTTTTGAGATTCCTCTGCTAAATATTTTGCAAGTTTACTATTAACTATCGTATATAAAATTATCGGGTTATTTTTATTCTTAGCATTTTCTAATATCTTTTGTATTTGATTTTCTGTTCTAGTGAATGAAAAATGATTAAGTTCATATTCAAAATTAGAAAATTGGGCTTTCAGAGCAGCAAAAATTCTATCAATTGTTTCTCCGGTGGAATCAGAGATTAAATAAATTTGATGTTCATTTTTCATGTATAAAGTGTTTATAAATTATAAATTAAGTAATAAGAATAGTGTTAAGCAATTAGTTTTTATTTTCATCATATTAATGATTAATTTATTAAACCTTTTTTATCATGTTTATTAAAATAGAAGATAATTTAGCAAAACTGTAAAAGTTTAGATAATTCAAATATTATAATGGAAATTGACATTAGAAATTGTTGATAAAATGTTAATTACCTGTGTAAATAAGATAATTTACGTAATTCACATAACATACTACTAATACAATAAATACTTATAGATCTATTTATATATGACCCCAATTAAAAAATGTATTGTAGAAAAAACAACTTCAATCAACCCCATATGGTTAATGAGGCAGGCTGGAAGATATTTACCTGAGTTTAGAGAAATACGAAGTCAAAACCAAGATTTTATAAAATTATGTTTAAGTGAAAATCTAGCATCAGAAATTACATTGCAGCCAATAAAGAGATTTGATTTTGATGCGGCTATTATATTTTCAGATATTTTAATGCTTCCATATGGAATAAATCAGAAAGTAGAATTTCAAAAGAACTTTGGACCAAAACTAGGAGAATTAGATCTCAACCAAATAAAGAATGTAGATGAAGTAGATTTTTCTTATAAATTAAATTCAGTCTACAAGGCAATAAATATAACATCAAAGAAAATTAATCTAAATCAAAAAGACCTAATAGGTTTTGTTGGAGCTCCATGGACAATATTGGTTTACATGATTAATAAAGTATCACCTAAGAAAAAATTATCAGAGGATTTTTTTAAAGATGAATTTTTAATTAATAGATTATTATCTATAATCGAGAGATTTTTGAAAATTCATATTAAAAATCAAATTGATGCTGGTGCAACAGTCATACAAATATTTGATAGTTGGGCTGGGTTACTAGAAAAAAATATTCCAGAATATATTTATATTCCTACACTTAGTTTAGTTGATTATATAAAAAGCCTTGGTGTTCCAGTAATATGTTTCCCAAGAGGTGTAAAAGATTATAAAAATTTTTGTGAAATAGTAAAACCCGATGCAGTAAATATAGACTATGATGTAGATCCAAAGGAAATAATAAATACAATTCAAATACCAGTTCAAGGAGGTCTTGATCCTAAATTTCTTTTAGCAGATAAAGATATTTTAGAAAAAGAAATCAAAAGATATCTTAATATCTTTAAAGATCATCCGTATATATTTAATTTAGGGCATGGAATTCAGCCAGAGACAAAGGTAGAAGCGGTTGAAAGATTAGTTAATGTTGTAAGGAGTTTTTAATGAACAAAGATCATCCTAAAATAAACTTTGGAAAAACTGGCATACTTTTAATAAATCTGGGAACACCAGATTCTACCAAATGGATAGATATAAGAAGATACCTTAAAGAATTTTTATCAGACCGAAGAGTAATTGAAGTAAACCCCTTTATTTGGAAAATAATCCTTAATTTATTTATATTAACTTTTAGACCATCCAAGACAGCTAAAGCTTATAAAGAAATATGGATGGAAAAAGAAAATATGTCCCCACTTAGATATTACACTGCCAATCAAAGTAAAAAACTTTCAGAACTAATTGGAAATGAAAATATTATTGTTAACTATGCAATGAGATACGGAAACCCAAGTATTAAAAGTAAAATTAGAGAATTACATCAAAAAGGATGTGAAAATTTAATAATTGTTCCTTTATACCCACAGTATGCTGCAGCTACTACCGCAACTGTATGTGATGAAGTTTACAGAACCTTGATGGGAATGCGTTGGCAACCCAGTTTAAAAATTATTCCTCATTATGAGTCCGAACCATTATATATTGATGCGCTTATAAATTCTATCAAGTATAAAATTTCTAAAATTAATTGGAAACCAGATCTTATTATTGCATCATACCACGGCATACCAAAAAAATATTTTGATAAGGGTGATCCATACCATTGTTATTGCCATAAAACTACAAGGCTCATCTCAGAAAAATTTAAAGATGTTGAAATAAGAACAACTTTTCAGTCAAGATTTGGACCAGATGAATGGTTACAGCCATATACAGACAAAACGCTAGAGAAACTGCCAGATGAGGGAAAAAAAAATATATTAGTTATGTGTCCTGGTTTTGCCTCAGATTGTGTTGAGACTTTAGAGGAAATTGCAATACAGGGAAAAGAAAGTTTTTTAAAATCAGGTGGAAGTAATTTTGAGTTAATATCTTGTTTAAATGACAACCAGGATCATATTAATCTTTTAAAACATCTGGTAATTAAAAATTTGTAATTTTATGAATTATTATCTTTTATTTAAGTCTTTACATTTAATTGCTGTAATATCTTGGATGGCAGGCTTGTTATATTTACCTAGAATTTTTGTTTATCATGTAGAGAATTTTAAAAAAAAAGAAGCAACTGAAATATTCGAAACCATGGAAAGAAAACTTTATTTTTATATTATGAGACCAGCCATGATAGCTTCATGGCTATTTGGAATTATATTAATTTATATAAATGGATTAGATGTTTTATTTTCATTATGGATACAGATTAAACTCATTTTGTTGATTGTTTTGTCAGCTTATCATGAGTATCTTGGAAAATGTTTAATTGCGCTTAAAGATAAAACCAATAGAAAAACATCAAGATTTTTTAGGATTATAAATGAAATACCTACTGTTTTACTTATATTGATCGTTTTTTTGGTTATTTTTAAGCCTATCTAGTCTTGAAATTTTTAAGTTAACATATATATTCTCATTATCTAACAAATAACCCCCCCTCTAATTATGAATATTCAAGAATTAAAAGAAAAAAGTTCAGAGAAGCTGATCGCTGAAGCTGAAAAACTTGGTATTGAAAACGCTAGCACTCTTAGAAGGCAAGAAATATACTTTGCTATTTTAAAAAAACTTGCCGAAAAGGGAGAGGAAATCACTGGAGGTGGAGTATTGCAACTTCTTCAAGATGGATTTGGTTTTCTTAGAGCCATGGAGTCAAACTATCTTCCAGGAGCGGATGATATTTATGTTAGTCCAAGTCAAATAAGGAGGTTTGGATTAAGAACTGGAGATACAGTCGAGGGGCCAATTAGGTCTCCAAAGGAGGGAGAAAGATATTTTGCTTTGCTTCAAGTTAGTAAAATCAATTTCGAAGAGCCAGATAAATTCAAACATAAAATTGCTTTTGATAACCTAACTCCACTTTATCCAAATAAACAACTTGGTTTGGAAGTTGAGAGCACGAAAATAGAAAAAAAACCAGATTTAACACCAAGATTAATTGATTTAGTTAGCCCAATAGGAAAAGGCCAAAGATCATTAATTATTTCACCCCCTAAAGCTGGGAAAACTATGATTTTACAAAGTATTGCAAATTCAATCACAGCAAATCATCCAGAATGTTATTTAATGGTATTGCTAATAGATGAGAGGCCCGAAGAAGTTACAGATATGCAAAGAACAGTTAAAGGTGAAGTGATAAGTTCAACTTTTGATGAACCAGCACAAAGGCACGTTGCTGTTGCAGAAATGGTTATTGAAAAAGCCAAACGTCTTACTGAGCATAAAAAAGATGTTGTAATATTGCTAGATTCAATAACAAGATTAGGGAGAGCGTACAACGCGGTTGTTCCAAGTTCAGGTAAAGTTTTGACAGGGGGTGTAGATGCAAATGCTCTTCAAAGACCAAAAAGATTTTTTGGTGCAGCGAGAAATATTGAAGAAGGTGGATCTTTAACAATAATAGCTACAGCATTGATTGACACCGGTAGCAGAATGGATGAAGTTATATTTGAAGAGTTTAAAGGAACAGGTAATAGCGAAACTATATTAGATAGAAAGATTTCAGAAAAAAGGATATTCCCAGCGATTGATATTACTAAGTCTGGAACCAGAAGAGAAGAATTGTTATTTGATAAAAATGATCTTCAAAAAATGAATGTTCTTCGAAGAATTATAGCTCCGATGGGCTCTATGGATGCAATAGAATTTATTAATTCCAAGTTAAAAAATACCAAAAACAATGCAGAATTTTTTAATTCTATGAATAAACCTTCTTAGAAGGTACCTTTTTTAAAATTCCTGATATAATTTTTTAATGACAATTTATGCTCTTTCAACAGGGCCAGGTATATCTGGTTTAGCCGTAATTAGAGTATCTGGACCAGATACAAAAAGTGTAATTAAATATTTAACAAAAAGAAGTTTGCCTGATGAAAAAAAAGCTACTGTTAGAAAATTTATTAAACAAAATGATGATTTAATAGATGAAGGTATATTAATTTGGTTCAAGGGACCAAGAAGTTATACTGGAGAGGACATGGCTGAATTTCAAGTTCATGGAAGTAAGGCCGTTATAGAGACAATGCAAAAATCTATATCAGAAATACCTAATTGTAGACTAGCCGAACCAGGTGAGTTTACAAAAATTGCCTTTCAAAATGGTAAAATAAATTTATTAAAAGCTGAGGGTATCTCCGATTTAATTTCTTCCGAAACTGAAATACAGAGGCAGCAAGCAATAAAAATTATGGAGGGAAAAAGCTCAAAAATATTTGAATCAATCAGACATTTGTTAATCAAAGTCCTTTCAAAGATAGAAGCTAAAATAGATTTTCCTGATGAAGACTTACCTAGTGAAATTTTACAAGGAATAAAATCAGATACAACTAAAGCTATAAATGATTTAGAGAAAATTTTAGATGACCAAAAGGTTGGTGAGAGAATTAGAGAAGGATTTAAAATATCAATAATAGGACCAACTAATGTAGGGAAATCTTCTCTGCTTAATCATCTTGCAGACCGTGATGTTGCAATTGTATCGGAGATAGCGGGTACAACAAGGGATGTTATTGAAACTCATCTAAACTTAGATGGATACCCCGTCATCCTATCTGATACTGCGGGAATAAGAGACTCTAAGGATGAAATAGAAAGGAAAGGAATAAAGTTAAGCCTAAAAAGTGCAAACGAAGCAGATTTAAATATAGTTGTTTTGGAGCCAAAAAGTGTTGATTTTAAAGGCTTTTTGAGTGCATTTAATGTTAATAAGACGATTATTGTTATAAACAAATTAGATGATGTTGAAGAAAAAATAAATGATCAAATAAGAAAATTAAATCCAATATTTATATCAGTTAAAGAAAATAAAAATATAGATCTACTAATTAATGAAATAAAAAAACGATTAGAAAATAAATTCATATCAACAAATGATATTTTAATTACCAGAAGCAGGCACAGAGAGAATATTGAAAAATGTATCAATCATTTAAAAATTTTTCAGAATAAAAATTCTGAAGAGGATTTTGATATAGCTGCTGAAGATCTAAGATTAGCAGTAAAACATCTGGGTTTAATTGTTGGAAAAGTAGATGTAGAAGAAATCCTTGGATCTATATTTAATGATTTCTGCATAGGTAAATAATTTTTATTAAAATTCATCTAAAAGTATATTAACTGACACCTTGTAAAATTTACGAACAGTAATAAATTAAACTTATGGAAAATCAGTTGTCATTTGACGTAGTTGTTATTGGCGGAGGTCACGCAGGTTGCGAGGCTGCAGCCGCATCTGCCAGACTAGGAGTTAGTACAGCCCTACTCACTCATAAGTTTGAAACTATAGGAGAAATGTCTTGTAATCCAGCAATTGGAGGACTCGGTAAAGGCCATTTGGTTCGTGAGATAGATGCATTAGATGGTGTTATGGGAGAAGTTGCTGATAAATCTGGAATACAATTTAGGCTTTTAAACAGAAGCAGAGGCCCTGCAGTGAGAGGACCAAGAACTCAAAGTGACAGATCTTTATACAAAAAATATATGCAAAAAAAACTTGCAAACTACTGTAATTTAAGCATTTTTATTGATCCAGTTATTAGTTTCATTATTAATAATAACAGTTTAATTGGTTTAAATACACAATCAGGAAAAGAAATAAGATCATCTAAGATAATTCTAACAACAGGTACTTTTTTAAATGGTATGATACATATAGGTGAGAACAAAACTCCAGCAGGAAGATTTAATGAAAAACCATCTACTGGCCTAAGTGATCAATTAAAAAAATTTCATTTCAAAATTGGTAGATTAAAAACTGGTACACCCCCAAGACTTGATGCTAGATCAATTAACTTTGATAATTTGGAGGAACAACACGCCGATGAAGATCCTTATTTTTTTTCTTTCTTAACAAAAAAGAATTTAAACAAACAAATCTCCTGCAGAATGACATACACTAATGAAGTTGTACATAAGATCATTTCCAAAAATATTAAGCGAAGTGCTATGTACTCAGGTAGTATCCAAGGAGTTGGGCCAAGATACTGTCCATCAATAGAAGATAAAATTAAAAAATTTGCTGATAAACAAAGACATCAAATATTTTTAGAACCAGAAGGATTGAATGATAATACTATATATCCAAATGGTATATCTACATCATTACCAGAAGATGTACAACAAGAAATATGTTGTAAAATCAATGGTTTAGAGAATGTAAAAATTATTAGGCCTGGTTATGCCATTGAGTATGATTATATCGATCCAAGAGAGTTATTTTTAACATTAGAGACAAAAAAAATAAAAAATCTTTACCTTGCAGGCCAAATAAATGGAACAACAGGATATGAAGAAGCTGCTGCCCAAGGGTTGGTGGCGGGGATAAATTCCGCCCTCTCTTTAAAAGGCAAGGAACCATTTATATTAGATAGATCAGATGCATATATTGGAGTTATGATAGATGACCTGGTAACCAAAGGTGTGGCAGAACCATATAGAATGTTTACATCCAGAGCTGAATATAGATTATCATTAAGATCTGATAATGCCGATATGAGACTAACTCAAAAAGGTATAGATATAGGCGTTGTTTTAAATGAAAGAGCTAGAATATTTAATGAAAAGTATAGTCAATTAAATAAAATTCAGTCAAAAATGTCTAAACTAAATATTACCCCTTCAAAAGTCGAAAAATATGGGATTAAAATTGCTAAAGATGGAATAATGAGAAGCGCATTTCAGATTCTTGGTCAAAAATCCGTAAATATGAGTAAAATAAGAGAAATATGGGAAGAAATACCATATGTTTCACGTGAAATAGATGAACAGATAGAGATTAATTCACATTATAGAGGTTATTTAAAAAAGCAAAAATCAGACATTTTGGCTTTTAAAAGAGATGAAAATCTATTAATTCCTAGAAATATTGACTATGATAGCTTTTCAGGCTTATCTAATGAAGTTAAGTCAAAATTTAAAAAAATAAGACCAAAAACAATGGGTCAAGCGCTCAGGATAGATGGAATAACACCAGCAGCAGTATATATTCTATTGTCTCACCTTAAAAGAAAGTCTATTAAGAATATAGCTTGATTGATTCGCAGATTTTAAAAATAAATGAAAATTATACGATAGATGTTTCACGTGAAACATTAGAGAAGCTAGATGAATATTCAAAAGACATAATATTAAGAAATAGAGAGATAAATTTAATTAGCAAAAGTACAGAAAAATCAATAAAATTAAGACACATAATTGATACAGCACAAACTATTGATTTTATTGATAAAAATGATATTAAAAGATGCACTGATTTGGGATCTGGCGCTGGTTTACCTGGTATGGTCCTAGGAATTTTAATGAATTCAAAAAAACCACTATTTAAAGTTATTTTTTATGAAAAAAGTTATCACAAAAGCATTTTTTTAAAAAAAATTTCAAAAAAATTTAAATTGAACACAGAAATTTATCAAAAAAATATTTTTAATGAAAAAAATTTGATTACCGATGTGATTATATCACGTGCTTTTAAACCTTTGCCAATTATTTTTAAAATTGCAAAAGAAAACTTCAAAAAGTTTAAATATATAATTATGTTTTTGGGAAAAAGTGGAAGAAAAGTTTTAAATGAAACAATGAAAGAATGGAATTTTGACTACGAAGAAAAAAAAAGTTTAACAAATCAAGAATCAATTATTGTTAAAATCTCAAACTTAAAAAAAAAATGACCAAAAAAATTATTTCAGTAATTAATCAGAAAGGTGGAGTGGGTAAGACTACAACTGTAATCAATTTAGCAGCTGGATTGTCTATTAAAGGAAAAAAAATTCTCGTAATTGACCTTGATCCACAAGGAAATGCTACAACAGGATTAGGATTATCAAACTCAGGAAATTCTGAGACTACAATTTATAATGTTTTGAATGGAAATAAAAAAATTTCAGAAGTAATCCAGAAAACAAAATTTGAAAACCTAAATATCATTACTTCTAACGTAGATTTATCGGGTCTAGAGGTAGAGACAGCTGGTGACAATAGAAGAGCCTTTAAACTAAAAGATGAATTGTCCGCTATTTTAAATGATTCTAGAGCACATTATGATTATATCCTAATTGATTGCCCTCCGTCTTTAAGTTTGCTTACTATTATGGCTTTAGTTGCATCAGATGCACTTGTGGTACCACTTCAGACAGAATTTTTTGCTTTAGAAGGTCTAACACAGCTCATGAAAACTATTCAGAGGATAAAATCAAACCTAAACCCAAATTTAGATATAAGAGGAATACTCTTAACAATGTTTGACAAGAGAAATAAATTGTCTAGCCAAGTTGAAACTGAGGCTAGAAATTTTTTTAAAGACAAAGTTTATAATACAGCAGTCCCAAGAAATGTAAGATTGTCTGAAGCACCGTCTCATGGAGTTCCAGTATTAATTTATGATAAACTTTGCCCAGGTAGTAAAGCATATTTTGGTTTTACAGAAGAATTCTTAGAACAAGAAAAACAAATTGAGACTGCCGCATGATAAATCCATTTAAAAATAAAAAAGGTTTAGGAAGAGGTTTGTCATCTTTAATTGGAGATAGTGATGTTAAAGCAACTAGCAATAATTTATCTATTAGCTCAATTGTTCCAAATAAATTTCAACCTAGAAAAAATTTTGATAAAGCTAACTTAGAAGATTTGACTAATTCAATTCGTGAGAGAGGTATTATTCAACCTCTTATTGTCAGAAAATCTGATGTCTCAGATGATAAATATGAATTAATCGCTGGCGAGAGAAGGTGGCAGGCTGCTCAGAATGCGGGTCTTCACCAGGTTCCTGTAGTTGTGCTAAATGTAGATAATTTAAAATCACTTGAATTTGCAATAGTTGAGAACGTTCAACGTAAAGATCTTAACCCTATTGAAGAGGCTCAAGGATACAAAAGATTAATCGACGAATTTAATTATGATCAAGATAAAGTTGCAAAATTTATTGGAAAGAGTAGGGCACATATTTCAAATTGCTTAAGATTATTAAGTCTTCCTCAAAAAATTATTGACCAAATAAATGAGAATAAAATTACACAGGGACACGCAAAAATTTTGGTAGGATTAGAAAATGCTGAACTTTTAGCTGATAAAATTATAAAGAAAAAGCTTTCAGTACGTCAAACAGAAGCTCTTGCAAGGCTAACTAAGAATAAATCTTTTAAAACCATATCTTCTAAAGATCCAAATATAATAGATATGGAAAATCAAATTTCATCTAAAATTGGAATTAAAGTACATATAAATAATAAGCGCAATAACTCTGGAAACTTAATTTTTGAATATAAGAGTATAGATCAATTAGATAGAATTATAAGATTAATAAAAGACAATTATTAATAATTATTTACAAAATCAGAAACTAAATTTATCCCTGAAGTATTTGACTTCACTAAAATTTCTAGATCAGTTAATTCATAAATTTTATTTTTAATTTCCTCTTCTGACCATTCTGACATTTGTATTTTCACTATATCTTTTTCTTTCCAAAAAATTGGTGGTTTAAAAGACATAATAACTTGTTCTTTATTAGAATTAATTTTTTCTTTCTTTTTTAACTCCAAAAGCCTTTTTGATCTGGATAGAAGTGTCCTTATTATTATTACACAATCCTCGTTAATAAAATTATTTTCGTTAATAATTTTTGAGACTTTTTTTTTATTTTTAGATAAATAATTATTTACCAATTCAAAAATGTCATAGTTTTCTGCCAAATTTGTTAATTTCAACACATCCTCGGTGGAAATATTTTTTCTTGTAATTGATAAAACCTCAATTTTTTCAAGTTCATTTTTCAGGTTTGCTCTATCTCCTCTCGCTCTTTCAACTACTAAATTTATTATTTCCCTTGATATTTTTATATTTTTTTTAGAAAGAAAATTATTTGCAAAACTACTCAAACTTTGAACGCTATCTTCGTAAAAAGGAACGCATGCTAAATTTTTTTCCTTTTCAAATCTTAATCTAAGTTTTGATTTCTTGTCTAAATTTTCAGAGTTAAGTAATATTTTAGTATCTTTTATATTTTTTTCTAAGTATTCATCTAAAAATTTAAGAATTTTATTTGTAACCCCAGAGATAATGATTAACTTTTTCTCTTCAAATAATGATTGATTCATAATGCTTTCTATAAAATCATTTAAGTTTTCAAGGATTTGGCTTTCGTCAATTTTAGTAATTTGACCTTCAAAATCTTGGATAAAATGGTTCTGTATTGTTTCTTGTTTTAATCCTAGATTATTTCCATACAATAAAACTACCTTAAAACTAAGAATTTTAGATGTGTTTAGATTAAATGATTTTAAAATCATTAATTTTTAAAATTTGAAATTTTATTAATAATTTCATCAGCAATACTATTTGATAAGTTTTGTATTAAGAAATTCTCGTAATTTTTTAGCTCAAATTTGTCTGAGTTATTATTATAATCCATCTTTTTAACTATTGTCATAGAAGTTAATTTTTTATCATCACTTAAAATTGTAAAGTTACATTCTATACTTATTTGTAATTTTGATGGATCTCCTTTACTATCTTTCGAAATTATTTGTCGATTTTTTTTTGAATTTAATTTGATATTATAAATTTTACTTCTATCTTTAAATACAACTAATCTATTGGATATAATATTATTTATTATTTTTTCTCCTGTTCTTTCTATTACTTCTATTGAAAAATTATATTTGTTATTTTTAAATATTGGTTGATAATCACATCCAGTAAATACTACTAGGCATAAAATAACTAATTTTAAATATCTAAGCATTTGTTAATATATTTACCAATCTATTTTTAACATAAATCACTTTTTTAATCTTTGTTTCTAAAAGATATTTTTGTAACTGTTTATTGTTTTTAATAATAACCATCATATCGTTTTCTAACAAATCTTTTTCAGCATTAATTAAAGCTCTTTTCTTTCCATTAATTTGAATTACATAATCAATCTTATCTTCCTTAACATATTTTAAATCTACTTTTGGCCATAAAACCTTTTCATTTTTATATAATTCTTCAAAGCACTCACTGATTATATGAGGGATAATTGGAGAAAACAGAATTAATATTTTTTTATAATTTTCTGACAAATCTGTTCCATCTATAGAGTTATTAATATATTTACTCAAAAAATTATAAGTTTCATGCATGTTAGCAATAATAACGTTATAATTAAAATCCTCTAGATTTGATGTAGTTTTTTTAATAAGTTTATTTGTAAAAATTTTTAATTCATCATTTTCAGAATCATTATTTTTTACAGGTGTCTCAATTATCTTTTTAACTTTTTGATGTAATTGCCAAAACCTTTGAATAAATTTATACGAAGAAACCATACCTTGATCTGACCACTGAACATCTTTTTCAGGCGGGCTGTCTGATAAAATGAAAAACCTGACCGCATCAGCACCATAATTGTCTATTATATATTCTGGGTCTACAACATTTTTCTTTGATTTAGACATAGATTCTGATGATCCAACAGTCACTGTTTTATTTTTGTTACCTTTAATAAAACAATTATTTCCCTCCTTAATTACTTGGTCAGGGCTTAACCAATTTCCATTTTCATCTTTGTAGGTTTCGTGACAAACCATTCCCTGTGTAAACAATCCTTCGAAAGGTTCTTTAAATCTAAAACTTTCATTTTTAAAATTTATTGATCTCATAAAAAATCTTGAGTACAGTAAATGAAGTATTGCATGTTCAACTCCACCAATATATTGATCTACAGGCATCCAATAATTTACCTCATCAATATTAAAACCATAATTTTGATTTTTGGGAGAACAGAATCTTAAAAAATACCATGAGGAATCTACAAATGTATCTAGCGTATCAGTCTCTCTAAAATAATTTTTATTATTTATTTTGATTTTTTTCCACTCTTCTAAATTATCCAATGGATTGCCTTTGCAATCTAAATTAATATTTTTTGGAAGTTTAACCGGCAATTGATTTTTAGGTATGGGAAAAATATTTCCTTTTTCGTCGTATGCCATTGGTATTGGACAACCCCAATATCTTTGTCTTGATACCCCCCAATCTTTTAGCCTGAAGTTTATTTTCTTTTTTCCTATCTTTTTGTTTTCCAAAATCTTGATAGTTTCTAGAATTGAGTCATTTGGTGCTTTTAAACCATCTAAAAATGACGAATTTATAATTACTCCTGGTCCTGTATAAGCCTCATCCCGAACTTCAAAATTTTTTTCATTTTCGGGTCTCACTACAGTTTTAATTTCTAAATTATATTTTTTTGCAAAATCAAAATCTCTCTGGTCATGTGCTGGACATCCAAATACTGCTCCAAACCCGTAGTCCATTAAGACAAAATTAGCGAAAAAAACAGGAACTTTTTGATTTTTACTCAAAGGATTTATAGCTAGCAAATCTGTTTTATAACCAATTTTTTCAGCATTCGCTAAAGACTCTTCCGTTGTTCCTGTTTTTGAACACTCAGATTTAAATTTTAAAAACTCTGGATCCTTTTCATAAAACTTAGAAATAGGATGATCTGGAGAAAGAGCTAAGAACGAGAAACCAAATAAAGTATCCGGCCTCGTAGTAAAACATTTTATCTCTTTGGTTGGTAAGTTACCTTTAATTTCAAAATTTAGTTCACAGCCAAATGATTTTCCTATCCAATTTTGTTGCATTATTTTTACTTTATTGGGCCAATTTTTAAGTTCATTTAAACCTTCCAAAAGATCATCTGCAAACTTAGAAATATTAAAGAACCATTGATTTAACTTTTTTCTTTGAACAGTGGCACCTGATCTCCATCCCTTACCATCAATTACTTGTTCATTTGCTAAAACTGTCTCATCAACTGGATCCCAATTTACAAAATTTTCTTTTCTGTAGACCAAACCTTTCTCATATAGTTCAATAAAAAAGGCTTGTTGATGTTTATAATAGTCTTCATTACATGTTGCTATTTCTCTGTCCCAATCAATTGAAAGACCCAATCTTTTCAATTGAGTTTTCATGACATCTATATTTCTTAATGTCCATTCTTCAGGATCTAGTTGATTTTGTTTTGCTGCATTTTCTGCAGGTAAACCAAAAGCATCCCATCCCATCGGATGGAGTACATTAAAATCATTTAAAAGTTTATACCTAGAAAGAACATCACCTATTGTATAATTTCTTACATGACCCATATGAATTTTTCCAGAGGGATAGGGAAACATCTCTAAACAATAAAATTTTTTTTTATCTTTATTAATCTTAGTTTTAAAAGATTTATTTTCTTCCCAAAAACTTTGCCACTTAATCTCTATTTCTTTAAAGTTGTACCTACTTACCTCTATGCTCACTTGATAGACTATTCGTTTTTGCCGGTCATATTACCCTTGTAGGGTCTAAAGTTTTTGTCGTCACTTTGCTTTTTATATATTGCAGCTTTGTTTAGAATTTTTCTTGTAAGCTCTGAGTTTAATTCACCTGTCTTTTCTGTTACACCACAGCTGTTATTGCTATCACATACTTTGTAAAATATTTTAATATTTAAAGCATCAGCTCTAACTTCATTAGATAAAAATCTAACTGAAATTTTTATTGATTCATTATTAGAGCTATTATCTGAATACCAGTCTGTAATAATAATACCACCGCTATAATTTGCAGTTGCGAGAGGCATAAAATCTATTGTATCAAGTGTTGCTCTCCACAATTCGTTTGAGCTTGCAAAATCAAACTCACCTATGTTTTTATTATTTTTTCCAATATCTCCTAATCTAAAGCCTCGACCTTCTTCTAGATTTTTTTTAACTCTTTTATCAGCTTGAGGTGGAAATTTTTTCGCATCTACCTTCCCCCAATTACAGGAATGTAGAAAGAACATAAAAAATATTATTAATGAAAGTGACCTAATTTTATTAATCATATGAATAATTTGTTTTAAATAACAATTTAAAATATTAATAGAAATAATTAAAAAAGCTTAATATTACGCAAATCAGCATAATAGTGATGCAAAAATATCACACAATGATTTAAAATAATAAATATGAGCTAAAAAAGCCCATAAAATCAATAAAATTGTTAAGAAGTTAATGTTTAATATTAATATTAACAATTAACTTAAGGAGTAATTAATATGAACAAACTTAAAAAAGTAGGTTTGACTGCATTAGGTACTGCTCTTGTTTCTTCAACAGCTATGGCTGCTGAATTTACAGTAACTGGTGGTGCAAACTTAATATTTGACGGTGGAGATAACAGAGACATAGGTAACGGATGGTCAACATCTGATACATTAACTTTCTCTGCTTCTGCTGATCTAGACAACGGTTGGACAGTAACTGGAACTCAAGGATTAGTAAATGGTGGTTCTGATGGTAGAACTACTGCTATTGATATGGGTGACATGGGAACTCTAACTTTTGAAGCAAACGATTCAGGTGGACCTGTTGAGTCAACTGACGATATGATGCCTCATGCAAATGAAGAATCATGGTCAGAAGTTGGAACTGTAACTGCTGCAGCACATGGTGCTGGAGATGCAGCTGGAAGTTTCAGATATACTAACAGTACTATAGTTGACGGTTTAACATTCACAGCTTTCCACCAACCATCATCAGCAGGAACTGGAAGTTCAGAAGAGTATGGATTTGCATATTCTCCAGAGCAATTTGAAGGTTTAACTATTGGTTATGCTTTTGGTGATAACGAAGATGCTGGTGAAGCAGCTACAATCGAGAGTGAAAACATTTACGCTACATTTGCATATGAGAACGTTACAGTTGGTTACCAAACTAACGAAACTGACTCTGAAGTAGCAGGTGGTGATAGTGAATTTATGGCTTATGGTGTTTCTTATGCTATAACTGAAGATTTATCTATCTCATTAAACCACTCTGAAGTTGAGCATGATACTGCAGCGGAAGAAGACCAAGAAGCTACAGCAATTGGTGTATCTTTCACAAGTGGTGGAGTAACTGTTGCAGCTTCTCATCACAATGTTGATGGTGTTGCAGGTAGTACAGCTGACTCAGCTGACAGAACTGGATACGAAATCGTATTCTCTTTTGCATTCTAATTTAATTTAGATAAAGAAATATTAAAGCCCCTTATTTGTATAAGGGGCTTTTTTTTTGAAATAAGAAATCCCAGCAAAACCAGAAGCACTAGTTAATTTGATTTGTTTTAAATTTTTTTTGCTTATTCCACCCAAAGCAATTACTTTTTTATTCGTAAGTTTAGAAATTAAATTAAATCTTTTAATACCTAGATAATTAGTATTTTTTTTAAATATAGACGAAATAAATATTGCATCACATCTTTGAATTTCTTTCATCCTTATTTCTTTTAAATTATGAGCAGACCCTATAAACAGAAAATCTTTTTTTATATAAAAATTTAAGTGTTTCACACTTTTATTAAATGAGGGAATATACGCACCATCTAACTTTAAGCATATGGCTAATTTAATGTCATTTGCTAATATAAACTTAATCTTTCTTATTTTTAAGTAATTTCGAATTTTAATTAATAAATCTTTATTAGTATTATTTTTATAATTCCTAAATATTACCGCTGTATCTTTTTTTATATTTTTAATATTTTCTAAGTCAAAATTGTCTATATAGTAGAAGTACTTTGGAATTTTTTTATGCATGAAACTGTTAAAAATCTATTAAATATTAAGGAAGAAATTAAATCAAGTTGCAAGAAGTTAAATATTGATTCACTGCCGCAGGTAATAGCAGTTTCCAAAACTTTTGGAATTGAAAAGATTAAACCACTTATTGATCATGGACATCTTCATTTTGGAGAAAATAAAGTGCAGGAGGCAATTGAAAAATGGAAAGATATAAAGTTAAAAAATCCAAATATAAAACTACACTTAATAGGAAAGTTACAATCAAACAAAGTTAAATTCTTACCTGGTATATTCGATTTTATACATTCACTTGATAATATAAAACTTGCAAATAAAATCTCAGAACACCAAAAAAAAAACAACTGGGAACCAAAAGTATTTATCCAAGTTAACATAGGAAATGAAACTCAAAAAAATGGAATAGACAGTGAAAATCTTTATGACTTTTACAAAAAATGTACCGACTTAAAATTAAATATAATAGGATTGATGTGTATACCTCCAATTAATTTGAAAAATGATCATTTGTTTAAAGCTATGAATGATCATAAAAATAGTCTAAGTCTTAAACACTTAAGTATGGGCATGTCGTCGGATTATTTAGATGCAATCAAATTTAACTCAACCTTTTTAAGGATTGGATCAAATATATTTGGAAAAAGAGACTAGATTATCTTAATTTTGGTATCTCTCTTAATCAACTTTAAAAGTATAAGAAAATCTTTTTCTTTAAGAGCGATACAGCCGGCCGTAGGTTTATATTTTTTAGTTAAGTGAATAAATATAGCGCTTCCTCTTCCTTTAAATATTTTTTTTGAATTATAATTAATTACAATCACAAGGTCATATTTGTAATCTTTTCTAAACATTTTTTCATGTCTGACCGTTTTTTTAATTTTGATTAATTTGTTATAATTTTTATTTTCAATATCATTACACCATCCCATATTTTTTCTAATTGGAATACAACTTAATTTTGTTTGTGGTTTTGATTTTCTATCTTTTCTATAATAAACATTCCCTAAACTAAATGTTCCTATAGGAGTTTTCTTATCACCCTCTTGTTTGTTTTTTGATTTACCTTTTGCACCTATGGAGCATTTAAAAGAAAAATAATTAAATTTTAGAGTGTCTTTATTTTTAATTAAAATTGTCATAACTTATAATAATGATTAATCAAACTTTATATATTTATAATTTTAATATTCTCCACCTTATATTTGATGAAATTAAAATTCATCTACCTTTTTCTGTATTAGTTTTAGAAAAAGAAAATATTTCAAATAATAAGAATTTATTAAAAGATAATAGTTTAATAATATCTAAATCTGAAATTCCAAATCTTAATAATGTTTTAATAATAGATAATTTTCCAGTGAGTTTAGAAAAGTTATTAGAGACAATTAGTATAAATTTTTTAAAAAATAGATTTAGCAAAAATTCGAATATTAAAATTGGTAAATATTTAATTAACTTAAATTCTAGAGAACTTATAAAAGAAGATAAAAAGGTTGATTTAACCGAGAAGGAAACTCAGCTTATAATCTATTTAAAAAACTCCCCAAAACCAGTAGCAACTAATGAACTTCAAAAAAATGTTTGGGGCCATAGTTTAAAATTAGAAACTCATACAGTAGAAACTCATATATATAGATTAAGAAAAAAAATTTATTCCTTTTTTAATGATGATAAATTTATACTTAGTTCAAAATTAGGTTATTTTATTAAATGAAAAAGAAAAATTTAATTATGAAAGATCTATTTACTAAAAAATACAAACCCAAAGTAGTTAAACCAAAAAAAGGAAAGGGAAGTTTTAGTAGAAAAAAAACTAAAGTCTAGCACCAATTTGTTGTATTACTTGAGCTGACATATTTCTCCCCTGATCGAGACATTCTAAAGGACTTAATTTGTTAATATAACCATGGAGATACCCCGCAGCAAATAAATCACCGGCTCCAGTTAAATCTTTGATTTTTAGATTGGGGGTAGCTTTATTTTCATAAATTTCATCCCCAAATATTGAGATAGCACCTTTTTCACCACGAGTGATAACCAACAATTTTCCAATTTTTTTTCCAAAATCAATCACTTCATCGAATGTTTTTGCATTTATAAGAGAAACTATTTCTTTCTCATTAGCAAAAGTAATATTTAATTTATTTTTCACTAGATCTAAAAAGTGAGATTTGTGTCTCTCCACACAAAATTGATCGGATAGTGACATGGCGACATTATTTGAATTAATTATAGCTTTTTCAAAAGCTTTTTTAGGTTCACCTTCATCCCACAAATATCCCTCAAGGAAAACTAAATCACTTTTCTTTATAGCTTCTTGATTTATATCATTTTCATTTATTTTCCCTGCAATTCCTAAAAAAGTACACATAGTTCTTTCTGAATCTGGAGTTACAAGAATTAAACATGTACCAGTCGGTATTTTTTCATTTTTCTTTTTATAAAAATATTCTACTTTCTCTGACTTAAGGCCTTCTTCATATTTTACACCCAAATCATCATCAGAAATTTTACCTATAAAACCAACTTGATTACCCAATTGTGAAAGGCCAACAATAGAATTGGCTACAGATCCGCCTGAAATTGTTTTTTCTATTTTTAAATTTGAAAATAAGTTTTGAAATTCTTTATCATCAAAAAAAAGTTTCATTGTCCCTTTAGTTAAGTTATTTTGCTCAATAAATTTATCTTCAACTTTGCAAATTACATCAACAATTGCATTTCCAATGCCTAAAACTTTCATAAACTATGCTTTTTTTGTAACTATTGGTTTTTTTCTATAAGGATAGCAAGTTGTGCAGATTTTACAACTTATACCATAACATTCTCTTGCTTTACAAAATTCTCTACCATAATAGATTATTTGTAAATGTAATTTGTTCCAATGTTTTTTAGGAAATAATCTTTTTAAATCATTTTCTGTTTGAACAACATTTTTTCCATTTGTTAATCCCCATCTCTGGGCCAACCTATG
>MDSW01042493.1_pt1 | contig 19507 bp, 10 predicted proteins | sample 811171 | NCBI WGS metagenome assembly MDSW01 (sample SAMN05326641, study PRJNA326480) | marine metagenome | isolation source: seawater | place: Atlantic Ocean: North West | collected 2012 | reverse complement strand
TCTGAGGGAGGGGATGGGAAGGGGGGGGTGAGACGAGACTCGGGGGGGGGGAGGGACCTCGGGATCTTCGCGAGGCGCCGCGTGCGTCCCACGACGCGCGGGGTGGTCGTCTCGGGCGCACCTCCACGTCCGCCATGCCGACGTTCGCCGCCTCCACGTCACCGCCGAGTTGCGAGGCGACGCCGCCGCCGTCCTGGCCGTGCTTTTGCCTCCTGTCGACGCACCCCAGGATCGTGCGCTTCAGCATGGCAGCGCGCGCCCGACTGGCGCCTCCCGCGGCCCAGCCGCAAACGTCCGCGTTTATTCGTGGTCGAAGCCCGCGCCGCGCGGAGCCTGATCGCGCGCGCCACCGAAATTCAGGATTTGTGCGGGACGACCTTTTGGACGTGCGGATCTGGCCCCCTCGCGCCCACTCCACCTCCGCCCTCGCCGGTTGCATGCTCCCCCTTCGAGCGTACGGCGTCTCCCTCGCGTCGATGCTGGCCGGTGCGAGCGTGGTACACAACATCTACAAGCCCGACCTGACCATCCCCGGCGCGGAGGCGCCCGCCGAGCCCACCCCTCGCGCTCGCCGGTGAGGCGGGCTCGCCCCGCGCATCCTGGTTCGTCATCGCGCGGGTCCGTTCGCGCCCGGGCCCCGCGCTCGCGTCTCCCTCGCTCCCCCCCGGGCTCGCGCGATGGTTCCGGCACCGCCCGCCTCGTGGTACACCCCCGCGCGCCTCCTCGCCCTCTTCTGCGTCATGTCCCTGCTCATCTACCTGGACCGCGGCGTCATCAGCAGCGCGGCGGTGAGCGGCGCGCCCGCGACGGCGTCCTCCCCCGGCTCGGGCCTCCAGGGCGACTTCCGCGTCGGGTACGAGCTCTACGGCGCGTTGCAGGCGGCGTTCATGCTGGGCCTGCTGCTCGGCTGCCCCGTGTTCAGCTCGTTGGCGAAGCACAGCGCGAACCCGTTCCGGTTGATCGCGGTCGGGCTGTGGATCTGGGTCGCGTCCACGCTGGCGTGCGCGGCGGCGCCGTCGTACGCGTTTTTGTTCCTCGCGAGGTGCGCCGTCGGCGCCGGCGAGGCGAGCTTCTGCGCCTTAGCCGCGCCGTTCATCGACGACGTCGCGCCCAAAGCGAGGAAAACCAGGTGGCTCGCGGTGTTCTACCTGTGCATCCCGGTCGGCGTCGCGTCGGGGTTCATCTACGGCGGGTCGGTCGGCGCGAACTTGGGGTGGCGTTGGGCCTTCGCGATCGAGAGCGCCGCCATGGCGCCCGTCGCCGCCTTCTGCTCCGCGTGCGCCCCCGTGCCTCTCAACGCTCCGGAGGAAGAAGACGCGGAGCCGCCGCGGGCGGGGGCGCCGCGGGAAACCTCCGACTCGGACCCGTCGGGGTTTTCGGGCGGCGCCGCCTCTTCACCTCGAGGCGAGCGTTCCGGCCCCCCGCGGCGGCGGCGCGGCGTCGCTTTCGCCGCTTTCGCCGCTTCCGTTCGGGGCTTCGCGCGCGACGTCCTCGATCTCGCGCGCGTCCCCGCGTACGTCACGGTTTTGGTCGGGTACGTCTTCTACACCGCGGTCGTCGGGGTGTACGCGGTGTGGGGCCCGAAGGCGGCGTTCGGGGTGTTCGGCGGCGCCGCCGAGGGCGGACTCGAGAGACCCTCCGAGGCGGACTTTGCGCTCGGCGTCGTCACCGTCGTCGCCGGCGTCTTCGGAACGCTCCTCGGCGGCTTCGCGGTGGATCACTTCGCGAGGAAACACCCGTCGGCGTCGGGCGTTCGAGTCGCCGCGGGCATCTGCGCCGTTTCGGCGGTGACGGCGTTCGCGTTCCTCGAGTGCGCGTTTCGCGCGCCCACCTTCGCCGCGTTCGTCGCCGTCTTTTTCGTCGGCCAGTCGCTCGTCTTCGTCGTCCAGGCGCCCGTGAACGCCGCGGTGCTGTGGTCCGTGCGCCCGGAACAGAGGCCCCTGGCGTGTAGCATGACCACCGTGTTCGTGCACTTACTCGGCGACGTCCCGACGCCGCCGATGTTCGGCGTGGCGCTGGGGAGGGAGCCGGAGGCGGGGGACTGGCGCGCCGCGCTCGGGGGATTCACCGTCGCCATGCTCGTCGCGGCGGCGGCGTTCGGAGCGGCGGCCGTCGCGCGGTTCGGGGCGGGGCGCGAGGGGAACGAGGGGAACGCGGAGGCGGTGGAGGAGGGAAGGGAGAGGAGAGAGGGAGGGGGGGAGGAGGCGGAGGCGGAGGCGGAGGCGGAGGCGTCCGCGCCGCTCTTGGGGAGGGGGGGAGAGTGAGCCCGCGGAGCGCGAAGAGTGGTGATGAATTGAAATACTCCTGGGCAGTGTTCCGATCGCGACATTCGTTTTGCAAGCGGCGACTTGTGAGACTGCTGATGCTGGTGCAAAACGCGGCTCAGCTCTCCTCGGGGATTTCAAATTTCGCGCGCGCGCGGCGTGGACCCTCCTCGGGCGCGTCGTCCGCGATGTCGACGCCTCCCTCGACGCTTCCGTACGTCACGGTGGACGCGTTCACGAGCGTGAAGTTCGGGGGCAACCCCGCGGCGGTGGTGATCTTCCCCAAGGAGGACACCGCCTCCGCGCTGGAGACGCGGAAGAAGCAGGAGAAGCCGGCGAACCACGAGGTGAAGTGGACGTACGGGTGCATGCCCGCGCGCACGGCGCTCGCCGGGAAGCTCGGGTTCCCCCCCGACGCGTTCCTCGCGAACGTCGCGCGCGAGATGAACCTCAGCGAGACCGCGTTCGTGAAGCAGAGGCCGCCCCCGAGGCGCAAACCCCCGGCAACGGACGTCTCGGACGTCGCGTCGTTACCCGGCGCGGACGTCGACGACGACGCGTCCGAGGATGCCGACGCCGACGAGGAAAACGACGACGGCGACGAGGGGCTCGACCCGGACAAGCCGAGGAAGCGCGACGCGCCGCCGGTCCTCGACTTCGACCTCCGGTGGTTCACCCCCACGGGCCGCGAGGTGGACTTGTGCGGGCACGCGACGCTCGCGACCGCGCACGCGCTCTACGGCCTCGGCCCCGGCGCGGTGCCCGAGAACGCCGTGCTCAGATTCCACACCCGCGGCGGCGTCGTTCCCGTCACCCCCGTCGGCGACGGGTTGCTCGAGCTCGTCTTCCCGGCGCACCCGCCGCTGCTCAGCCTCATCGGCGGCCGCGACGTCCCGCCCCAGATCGACAGCGACGGCGAGGAGGAGGAGCAGCCCGCGCTCGAGGTGACGAGCGCCGACGTCGCCGACGCGCTCGGCCTGTCGCCCGACGTGGAGGCCAAGACGAAGGTGCTCGGTCGAAACGCGCTGGGCGATTTGTTCGCGGTGCTTCCGGACGCGGCGGCGCTGCTGGGCGCCGTCGCGGACTCGGCGAAGGTCGCCGCGCTCGGCGGGCGCGGGCTGTGCGCCTCCGCGCCGGGCGGCGTCGCGGCGCGCGAGGGGGGGGCGCCGTGCGATTTCACGTCGCGGTTCTGGGGGCCGAACATCGGCATAGAGGAGGACCCGGTGACGGGGTCGAGCTTCTGCGGGTTGGCGCCGTACTGGAAGGCGCGGCTCAAGCGCAAGGGCGGGGAGGAGATGATCGCGTACCAGGCGAGCGAGCGGGGGGGGACCGTGCGGGCGGCGTGCGTCAAGCACAAGGCGCCGGACGAGGAGGGGGAGGACGAGGTGAAGGTGCACGTGCGGGGAAGGGCGACGAGCGTGTTCAAGGGGGAGATCCTGACCGACGGGTTCCAGCACGAGGAGGAGCCGGAGAGGTAGGGAGGAGGAGGAGGTTGTACGAACGGGACGCGCCGCTCGAGGGACTCACCGCTCGTCCGCTCCTCGTCTCCTCGCCTCGCGCTCGTCTCGTCTCATCATCTCTCCTCCTCCTCCTTCGCCTCCTCGTCTCCGCCGCCTCCGGTTCCCTTCTGCTTCTCCTTCGCCCGCGCCATGATCTCGTCGGCGACTTTCTCCTTCCACCCCTCCTCCCCGCCGTCGTCCATCACGCCCAACACGCTCCGCCCCATGATGAAGAAGGTGACGACGTCGGCGAACACCAGAATCGCGCCCAACTTACCGAACTTCACCGCCGTCCCGACGACGTCCACCGGCTCGGACTCGGGAGAGGGGGCGGCGAGGGAGGCGTCGGCGGCGACGACCGACGACGACGACGCGGAGCCGTCGTCATCCGGCGCCGCGGGCGGAGGCGTCTTGGGCTCGCGCTTCACCTCGATGCCGGACTCCTCGAGGGAATCCTTCCAGATGTCGCCGATGGACTGACCGGAGCCGCCGGAGAAGACCCACTCGATGGGCTGGCCCGCGAGCGCGGGGGGCGCGGGCGCGGACGCCGCGACCGCGGCCGCGGAGGCGAGCGCGAGCGCGGCGCGACGCGGCGCCGACGGGCACCGAACGTCGCCGTCGTCGCGGGTCGGTCGTGGCGCTCGGCCGTCCGACGAAGGCGCGCTGGACAAGGCGGCGACGACGCGCGAGCGAACGCGAGCGCGGCGCGGGGGAGCGCGGACGGGCGCGACGCCGCGCGCCGCGACGGAGGCGACCGGGGCGGGCATGGGCGTGCGTTCGCGCGCGAACGTGTGCGGAGGCGGCGAGACCGCGATCGCGGAAGGGATCTATCTATGCGCTGGGGGGCATCAGGTGGTGAAAAACGGGTGGCGCGCGAGATTCACAAGCGCCGGCCGCGCGCGCGCCAAATGCGAAAAGATCGCGATTTTCCTGAGTCTGGCGCTTGCCCTCCTCAGGAATGCGAGCAGCCCATCCTGGGACGCGCCGACGGGAGGCGAGCGTGGCGCCATGGCGCGCCCTCCCGCGTCGTCTCGCCCCGAGCCTTCCTCGGGGGACGATGGCCACTCGTACGATTCCGACGAGAACACCGCCCCGTCGCGGCGCTCGCTGTCGGCCCCCCCCCCGGGGAGCAAACGCCGGATGAAGACCACGGCGAAGCGCGATCCCGACGCCGCGCCCGCGCGATCCGCGCCGTCGAACGGCAAGAAACCCGCGCCCCAACCCGCGGCGACGCCCGCGAACCCCCCGCCGCGCAAGGGCCCGCCTCCTAAGGAGACCGTCGCCACGCCCGTGGGCCGCCCCACGTATAAGCGCTTCTCCGCGGACGACGGGTGCGTGGTTCGTCAGTACGACAAGTGCCGTTTAGATTTCTCGGACGGGTCGAGCGCGTACGTGACGCGCGGTTCGGTCGTGGTCGTGAAGTACTTCGTCGGCGACGGGGACTCGGACCTGGCGACGTCGCACGCGGTCGTGCGCAAGATCAAGCGCCTCCCCCCCCCGGGCGAGTACGACCTGGACCCCGGCGCGGAGGACGACGCGTGCGAGGACGAGATGCAGCTCTCGGTGTCGTGGGCGGTGACGCAGAAGGAGGTGCGCGCCGATTACCCGAACTGGGAGCCCCTCGGCGGGGACGCGCCCGCGAACGAGCGCTTCTACAACGTCCGGTGGACGGACGACATCGCGCCCGCGAACGTCGTCGAGGTGACGCCGTGCGTGTTCCTCACGAGGCGGCGCACCTTCACGAACCGGTCCGTCCTCCCCCCGCCGGGCGGGAAGAAGATCTTCATCAACAAGGTGATGGAGGTGACGCGGTACAAGGGGAAGCCGCCCGTCGTGAAGATGCACCAGCTCGACGACGACGACTTCGACGCGAACATCAGGGATCACCTCGAGAAGCTCATGAACATGCCGGAGTCCGCCGCCGCGAACGCGGCCGCGAGGGCGGGCGCGCCGGAGGAGGAGAAGGCTTCCACCAAGGGACGAAAAAAAGCCGCTAAGGACCCCGACGCCGACACGGACGCCACCGACGTCGCGCCCACGGACGAGTCCGACGACGACGAGCCCGTACATTCGCCGCGAAGAAAGAAAAGGCGAGCGCCGCCAGTCTCCGCCGACGCCACCGAATCCTCCGACGACGAGGAGGAGGAGGAGGAGGAGGAGAACGTCACCGCGGTGGGCGGATTCGCCGTTCGAAAAGCGGCGGCGGCTTCGAAACTCCACGCGGCGCAGGCGAAGGGCCCTCCCTCCTCGCCCGTGCCCCTCCGCTCTCCCGCTCGGTCCGCGCCGCCTCCGCTCGGGTCGACGTTCGAGGACGCGGTCGCGGAGTGCGCGGGGGTGGACTTGGCGGCGGCGCGGAAGGTGATGAAGGCGGCGGCGAGTCTGGACGAGCAGCTGCGGGAGAGCTTCCCCGATCGCGACGCGTACGCGCGCAAGGCGCGCGCGCTGCTGACGGCGATCAAGGCGAACCCGTTCCTGGGGGCGGAGGCGGCGAAGGAGGGGAAGCTCACGCGGGAGCGTCTCGAGGAGTTTGGGCTGGCGCCGAAGAAGGCCGCGGCGACGTGAGCGGGGGTTGTAGGGCGAGGGGGGGGAGAAGAAGGGCGCGAGAGACAACGAGCGAACGAACGACGAGAAACTGTTTGTTTTGACATCGGACGAGAGGAGGGCGGCAGGCACGCGCGTTTTCGGGTGAGGCGGATCGGGAATGATGTGATTGATGACCCGAACTCGGGAACGAGGGTCTAAAATTTCCAAATTCGTTGGCTCGCGCGCCGAAAAGCGAACACTCGCGCCGAGCCTCCCACCCGAACACATGTGATCGAAAGGAGGCGCTCCTGAGCCACGAGCGTGGCCACGTCGTCTTCGGCGAACGCTGCGCTCCAGCGCTCCGCGCCTCACTCCCCCGCGCGCCCGTCGCCGCCTCGGTCGTCGCGCGACTCCGAACGCGCCGTCCCGCCCGCGATGATGCTGACCCTTCCCTCGCCGAGCGTCGCGGCTCGCCCCGCCGCGCTTCGCGGCCCGCGCGACCCCCGCCGCGCCACCGCCCGCGCCTCGGCCGTCATCCCCGCGTCCGCTCGCGTCCGCGCGACGACGCCGCCCCGCGCCGCTCGCGCGCACCCCCCCGCGTCCTCCGCCCGCCGCGCCTCACGCCTCGCCGCCCCCCTCGCGACGACGACGCTTCGCGGCGCGTCGCTCGTCCCGTCCGCGGTCGCGGAGCCCCCCTCCGCGAAGACCGCGGACGATGAGGACGCGCCGACGCCCGCCTCGGCGCCTTCGCCCTCTCCATCCGACGCGTCCGATTTCGACTGGCGCGCGCAGTGGTACCCCGTTGCGTTCACGGCCGACCTCGAGCCCGACGCGCCGATGACCTTCACGTTACTCGGCGAGCCCCTGGTGCTGTGGCGCGACCCCACCGCGGGCGTGGACGAGGCCGGCGCGCCCGCGTATCGGTGCACCGCGGATAAGTGTCCGCACAGGCTCGTCCCCCTGAGCGAGGGGCGCGTGAACGAGCGCGGCGAGATCGAGTGCGGGTACCACGGGTGGACCTTCGACGGGACGAACGGGCGGTGCACGTCCATCCCCCAGCTCCCCTCCGAGGGGACCGCGCTGGACACCGCCCTTGCGTCCCCCCGCTCGTGCGTCACGCCGTACCCCACGAAGGTGGCGCAGGGGATGCTGTGGGTGCTCCCCGTGCCGACGTCCGAGATGGCCGAGGAGGACCGCCCGCCGCTGCCCCTCGTGCCCGAGATCGACGACCCGGAGTGCGTCGTGCAGGACATCAGCAGGGACCTTCCGATGGATTACGCGACGCTCCTGGAGAACGTCATGGACGTCTCGCACGTCCCCTTCACGCACCACGGCAGCGTCGGCAAGCGCGAAAACGCCACGCCGGTGGTGCTGGAGATGGAGGGGGAGTTGAGAAGCCGCGGCTTCGAGGGCGTGTGGCGGGAGGGGCCCCGGAACGGCAAGTACGGGTCGCAGCACACCGAGTTCGTCGCGCCGAGCCTGATGCGGCACACGCTCAGGACGGAGCAGTTCACGACGCTCACGGTCGTGTACGCGGTGCCGACGACGCCCGGGCGGTGCCGCCTCATGGCCCGCTTTCCGTTCATCTTCAAGGCGGCGCTCCCGCGCGTCGTCTTTAAATTGGTCCCGCGGTGGTGGTCCCACCTCAACCAGAACGCCATCCTCGAGGACGACCAGATCTTTTTGCACAAGCAGGAGCGCCTGATCGAGATCGAGCGCGACGTGGGCAAAAAGTCCTACGCGCAGGCGTGCTACATGCCCACGAAGGCGGACACCTACGTCGGCGCGTTCCGACGATGGCTCGCGGAGATGGCGGGCGGGCACCCGGCGTGGCCCGAGGGGACGCCCACCGCGCTGCCGCCGCGGGAGACGAGCAAAGAAGCGCTCCTGGATCGGTTCCACGCGCACACCAAGCACTGCGCGAGCTGCGCGGTGGCCATGTCCAACATCACGAAAATCCGCAAGGCTCTGAGGGTTCTGAGCATCGCCCTGATCGCCGCCGCGGCGGGCGCCTTCGCGAGGGCGGCGCCGAACTACGCCGCCGTCGCGCTCGCCGTCGGCGCGGCGGTCGTCGCCGGCGTCAGGGAGTGGCTGGGGGGGCTCGTCGGGAAGATGAGGGAGGGACCCTACCCGCCGCCGAGGAGGCCGCCGAGCATGATGGAGGCCGCGCTCGAGAGCGCGAGGATCGCGCTCATCTGATGAGAACGAGGGAGAGTCGCGGAGAGAGAGGGAGCGAGAGAAGGAATGACGAATGAAAGACGAGAGGAAGACTGATGACCTGAGAACCGAATGCCGGCGGGAAAAACGCCCCGACGGCGCGCGGCGAACGCGCGCTCATCAGGATGACCGCCGACGTGGCTGTTGTCCGTCCGGATATCGTCCCTTCTTCCCGTGTCCGGGCGCGGCTCCTCCCCGCGCCGCGCTCGGCCGCGCCTCGCCACACCGCGCCACCGCGCGCGCTTACGAGCGATGGGGGAGGACGCCGCGGCCGCGACCGCGTCGTTCTTGTCGTGGTGCGACGCGCGGGGTCTCGTGCTGGACGGCGTGGCGCTTCGCGACGCGGGGGATGCCGGCGACCCGGCGCCGGGGTCGGCGGCGGGGGCGTTCTTGTCCGCGGACGCGGTCGCGCGCGGTCGCGGGGTGTACGCGCGGCGCGCGTTCGAGCCCGGCGAGGTCGTGCTCAAGGTGCCGTACGGCGCGTGCCTCGGGACCGCGGGGTTGGCGTGCGGGATCGGGCGCGACGCGCCGCCTCCGTTCGAGGGCGCCGCGCCCTCGGAGTGCCTCGCGCGCGTCCTCATCGGCGCGCGCGACGATCCTGAACACGCCGAGCGCTGGGCGCCGTACGTCCGCGCGCTTCCGGGCCCCGAGCCCCTGGACACGCCCACGTCCGGTCGGTGGAGCCGCAAGGAGGTCGCGGAGCTCCAGATCGGCGAGGCCGTGTTCACGACCGCGGTGTGCCTCGCGAAGGACGCCAAGGCGGGACGCGCGTTCGCCGCCGCGCGAAAACGCCAAGCGGAGCGTCTCTCCGGCGCGGGGGCGTCGTCCGACTCGAGGCCCTTCACCGCGGACTCGTTCGACGCCCTCACCCCCGCCGAGCTCGACGCCGCGCAGAGGGACTGGGCGTGGGCGATGTCGTGCGTGCGCAGCCGCGCGATCGAGCTCGCGCCGGAGGGCGGCGGCGAGCGCCAGGTCATCCTCGTCCCCTTCGTGGACATGATGAATCACTCGCACGCCGAGCCCAACGTCGAGTGGCGCGCGTCTCCCGACTTCGTCGAGATGACCGCCACGCGCCCCGTCGCGAGGGACGAGGAACTGCTCACGTCGTACGGCTCCGGGCCGAGCGCGCCCACGGAATCGTTCGCGCTGTACCAGGGGTTCATCGGCGGCCACAACCCGTGGGACAGCGTCGAGCTCTTCAAGACGCTTCCCGCCGCCGCTAATTGGTACGCCGAGACGTTCAAGGGCGAACGCGGGGAGACGGTGGTGGACGTCCAAAAGGCGCGCGGGTACGCGAGCGCCCTGGCCGAACGCGCGGCGGGGGGCGCGGCGGGGCTGCAGATTCGCGTGGGGTGGCACGGGAGGGTGAGCGACGAGCTCGTGGAGATGTTGACGACGTTCAACCGGCAGATCATGCCGGATCGCGCGGACCCGCTCGAGTTGGCGGCGCACGCGGTGAAGGTGCGGTGCGGCGAGCTCCTCGCGTCCTTCGCGACGAGCGCGGAGGAGGACCTGGCGATGCTCGAGGACGAAAAGGGCGAACTGAGCGATCGGGCGAGGCTCGCCGTGGAGTTTCGGCTCAGGAAAAAAGCCATCCTGCAGAGTTTCATCCATCCCCCGGAAGGCGCGGGGGGAGGAACCGACGAGTGAAGAAAGCGGAGAGGCGCGTCGTTCGAGCGAAAGCGCGATATACGTGCTGAACGCGAAAACTCCGATATTCGCTCCGATATTCGCGTTCGTTTCGCTCGCGTTTCTCGCTCGCTCGCGTGCATCACTCGCCGCTTATTCGCGCTCTTGCTCGCTTCTTCGCGCCCTCAACCCCATCCCCGTCGTTCGTCGTACTCACACTACTCGTCGTTCAGCCCCCACCTGGTCGGGTCGAGATTCGCGACGAGGTGCCTGATTGGCGGTTCGTTCTCCGCCTCGCGGAGCTTCGCTAAAACCACCTCGGATCGCAGCGGCGGCGGCGGCGCCTCCGCCTCCGCCGCCTCCCTCGCGCTCGTCACCCGCAACACCTCCAGCGCCCCGTCCTCGACCATCCGCGCGACGAACGCCCTCGCGCTCGCGGGGTTGAGCGCCGGCTCGAGCGACGCCGCGAGCGTGCGCTCGGCGACGCCCGGGCGCGCGTTGACCGCGCCGAGGACGCGCCGTTTGAGCCCTCGCACCACGTCTCCGTCGTCGGCGCCGTCGGGGAGGGACCACGCGCGCGCGGCGCCGTCGTCGCCCGGAAACGAACGCGCCGGGTCGCGCGCGAGGAACGCGGACGCGTGCTCGGGCGCGAGGAAGCGCGTCTCGTCGTACGCGTTCACCTCCACCACCGCGCCCGCATTAAGCGCCTGCGCGAGCGACGCGTCGGGCTCATTGGACGACGAGACGCCACACAGCGACGGAGGAGGCGTGTCGTTGTCCGCCGCCGCCGCCGCCGCCGTTTCGCGCGCGTTTCGTCTCGCCGCGCTTAACTCTCCCGCGGTGAGCCCCGCGGCGCCCGCGGAACGCACGAGCTCGGCCGTTTCCGCGGCTGCGGGGGAGGGCGCCGAGGCGACCGGCCTCGCGCCGAGGAAGAGCGCGCGCGGGGGCGGGGGCGGGGGCGGGGGCGACGCCCACCCGTCCGTCGCGTCGACGACGACGCGCGTCAGCAGGCGCCCCGCGTCCTCGGAAGCGCCCTTCTCGGAAGCGTCGTCGTCGTTCGCGCGGCGGTCCGTGAACGCCTGCGGGAGCGTTTCGACGTCCGCCTCGCGCGCGACGTCCAGCACCACGTGGCCCTCGGCGAGGGCGAGGAGGAGCGCGTGCAGCTCCCCCGCGGTGGGCGCGCGGGGGAAGACGACGCGCCTTCCTTTGGCGCGGGACCGAAGCGTCGCGTACGCGTCGGGCGCGTCGCGCGTCGCGCCGGAGGTTCCGAAGCTCGTCCGCCGGTCGTCGGTGAGTTGGGCGAAGCGCCGAGCGTCCAGCGCCAGGCCGCGCTCGTCCTGGACCGCGACGCCGCGCGCGATCAACTCCTTCACCGCCGCCTCGCCCGCCTCCCGGCCGAACCGACGCGTCGCCGCCTCGAGCGCGCGAAGACCCTCGGCCATGGCGGCTTCGTCGCCCGAGGATCGAAGCTTGTGCGTGAGGATCATCGCGAACGCGCCCGCGGACGCGGCGAAGCGCATCTTCGACTCCGCGTCCATGCCGGCGACGGGGTTCCGCAGCGCCGCGGACCGGGGGTCTTCGCGCGCTCGGCCTCGCCGCGACTCGGACTCCGAATCGGACTCGGACGGCTCGGAATCGAACCCGGCGGCGTCGGAGGAGGACTCGTCCGAGCGTCCCCCCGCGGGGAAAATCTGCGCGATCGGGACGTCGTCCGCGAACTTGCGCGCGAGCGGAATGTCGTCGTCGGAGTCCGACCCGTCGGAGTCTGACCCGTCGCCCGCCCCCGCGCCGGGCGCGCGCGCCGAAGACCGCACCTCGGGCCGGCGCTGTCGGCGGTAGTTGCCGCACGGCAGATCCTTCATCACCTTCTCCACCTCGCCGCGGAGCGCCTCCTCCGCTGCGGCGCACCACCGCCCGCGGCGCTCCCACGCGTCCGCGTTCGCGGAAGTCCCTCCTCCTTCGGGCGCCGCCTCTTCCTCCCCCGCAGTCGCGGCGCGAACCGCCGCGCGCCGAGCCGCCTTGCGCCTACGCGCGCCGAGGTCGAAGAATCTTTTGGCGACGGCCTCGAGTTTCTCCTTGCGCTCGCCGGTGAACAAAGTCTTCGTCCACCGCCGGATGCACGGCTTCCTGGTCGCGGGGAGCTCGCCGCGCGCCGCGGCGACGGCGACCGGGTTTTGGGAGTTCTCCTCGCGCACGCCATCGATGGCGAGCCGACGCGTCACCGCGAGCGCGAGCAACAAATCGCCTCGCTCGTCCCAGAAATACCGCCCGGAAGCGTGTTCGCCCTCCTTGGCGACGTCGGCGGCCGTCTTCTCGGCCTCCTCGGCGGTGCCCTCTCGCTTCGCCGCCTTCGCCCTCTTCGCCTCCGCCCTCTCCGCCTCCGCCCTCTCGTCGGCGTCGCGACACTCCTGTTCCGTGATCACCCCCTCGGCGGTGAGGTAAACGCGCAGGTTCTTGCGCTCGCGCTCGCGCATAGTGTGGACGCGCCTTCGCTCCATCCCGAACGCGTCCTCGAGTTCGACGCACCGCGCCGCGGCGGGGCACAAGTACGGCGCGAGCGCCGCTCGCTTCGCCGCCGCGCGCGCGAACGAGTCCTCGTCCGCCGGGTCCTCCACCGCCGCCGTCCCGCCGCCGCTCGTCACCTCGTCGTCCCAACGCGCCGCGTCGAACGCCTCCGCGAGCGCGACGCGCGTCGCCGCGTCGACGCACCGCACTTGGCTCCACGTGGCCAACGAGCACAAGTCGCGGTCTTTGGCGGCGGGGAACCGATCGCACATCCCGCTCTTCTCCTTGAACGCGCGCTCGAGGCCGTCCCAGTACTCCGCCACTTTCGCGCGCGAGTACCGCGCGGAGGGCGCGAACGCCACCGCCGCTTGAGCACCGAGCGAGTCTGAGTCGTACTTTCCGACCAACGCAAGTGCGTGGCGCTGCCTCATCATCCCCGATGATCCCTCGTCACAACTCACTTTTTCTTCGACGTCGCGCTTCACGAGGTCCATCTCGCAGAGGTGTTCGACGAGCCGCGAGAGCCGCTCGCCCTGCGTCTTCGCGCGCTCCCGCGCCCCCGCGTCCAGTTGGAGGTCGCCGTCCGCGGCGTCGTCGTCGCCGAACCCCACCCCGCACAGCGCCGTTCGCTCGGCGCTCGTGAGGTCGCCGAGGGTCTTCCCAGCGATCGCGCCGCGCAGAATTCCGCGAAGCGTCGGCGGCGACGTCTCGAGGGTCAGCGTCTCGAAGTCGGGCGCGCCGACGACGTTGAGGTAGAGCTCCACGGGCATCTCGCGCGTGACCACCGCGTCGAGCTCGAACCCGGCGGACCACTCATTCTCCGCACCGGACGAGGTTGACGGCGTACGAGCCGTCCCGGTCGTTCCGCTCGAGATTCCGCCCGTTCCGCCCCCCCCGAGCGCGGCGTCGCAGAGGAACTCGTGGAGGCGCCGAAGCCTGACGGCTTTCGCCGGGATGAACCCAGCCTCGATCGCGGAGAGGACGCGGTACGTCGCGAACGGCGGCGCGGGGCCGACGCGACGCCGCACCGCGTACGCGCCGCCACCCCTGTGCCTCGCGCGTGCCGGGGCGTCCTCCTCAAGCGGGTCCGAGACGCCGTCCGCGAGGAGAAGATTTTTTTTCCTCTTGCGCGAGCCTGTCCGCGCTCGCGGCGCCGCCTTCAACGCCGCCTCCTCGCGCTTGATCGCGCTCACGACGCGGTCGCGCAGGGGCGGGTCCAACGGCGGGAACGTCGGGTGCATGAACACCTCGAAATCCTTCGCGCTGCCCGAGGAGGCGTGCGAGCCCGCGGCGGCGCGGACGCGCTCCCGTCGGACGAGCTTCCCGTCGGACCCGAGGAGATCGACGATTCGGTTGAGCACCTTCCTGTCGATGAACTTCCCGGCGTTTGCGTTTTCGCACGCCGAGATCCACCGCCCCGCGGACGCGCTGGAAAGGAACCCGACCTCGCACAGCCGCTTCCACAGGATCTTCGCGCGCTTCGCGCGCAGTTCCTCCGCCGCGTCCGAGCCCCCGCGCGCGAGAGGCGGCTTGGGCTCCAAACCCTTCGCCTCCGCCGTCGCCGCGGCGAGAAACAGAAACTTGCCCTTCGTCCTGCCCCCCGGGATGTACATCTCACGCTCCTCGAGGCCGTACCAATGCTTGTATGAGATCATCTCGCTCACGCGCTTGCCGAAGGGTTTCACGTGGAGGTTGAAGTTTCGCGCGAGGTCGGCGCAGGCGACGCCCTCCGGGTACGCGCGCGCACTCCGCCACCACCTGCTCCTCGATCCCGCGCTCCAGCGGACAGCACCCGCGCCCGTACGCCGCGCCGGAGAGGAGATTTTCGTCCCCCTCGAGCGAACCTTCCCCCTCGGAAGGTGGCAGGGCGAGCGGCGCGTGTACCGCCGCCGCTTCCGACGCGCCCAGCGTCTTTTCCTCGTACGCGGCGAGGACGAGGGCGTGCGTGTTGGCGCCCTTTTTTTCCGATTTTTTCTTCGCCGCGACGTACGACCGCGTCTTGCTCACGAGCGCGAACCCCGAGAGCACTTCCACGGTGTAGTTCACGTCGCTGATCTCCAGTCCCGTCGCTTCCTTCACCGCGGCTTTGAGGTCTTTCACGGTGAGTTTGTCCGCGTCCGCGTTGTGCCTCGCCGCGCCGACGCGTTCGAGCGCGAGGCGCTGCTCGACGGTGGGCGACGCGCTCCACAGCTGTGCGCCCGCGAGGCCGAGCGCGGCGTCGCGGACGCGCCGGGGGGCGACGACGAGGACGGAGGGGGGGGTCTCCGCCGCGACGCGCGAACTGGGGTGCGCGTGGAGGAGGGTTGGGCGGAGGGGAGGCGGGTGAGCAAGGAGGGTTTGGGAGGGAGGGTCGCGTTCGTTCGTTCGTTCGTTCGTTCGGTTCGTTCGGTTCGTCGCGAGGAGGGATCTGAGATCTCGCGCGCGCGTTGTTATTTTCGCCGGGGGGGCGTGCGGGATCTCGCGGGGGCGGGAGGTGGACGGGACGCGGGGGGGGGCTCCGGACGCACCTGAGCTTCTTGTTGTCCGATCGCATCGCGTTCGCCTCGAGGAACGCGTCCTCCTTCTTGAGCTCCTCCTCGTCGACGCGCGCGACGTCTTTCTTCTTCCCCTTCTCCAGGCTCCGCGCGTAGTTCTGCCTCGGGGGCGCCGAGGCCACGAACGCGACGTCGCCGTCGAGCGCGTGGCGCTTCAGACGCGCGAACGCGTCGTCCTTCGCCGCGTCGTCCAGAGGCTCGGCGGCGCGTTGACCGAGCTCCATGAAACCCCACAGCTCGATGAGCGTGCATCCTGCGGGAGGGAGGGGAGGGAGGGGAGGAAGGGAGGGTGGGCCGCTCGTCAGACGCGTTCGCCGAGGGGGGCGCGCCGAAGAGTCGGGTCGTTGGCATCGCGCCCAGCGCGTGGGCACTCACCTCCGGGGCCCTGGAGCGCCACCTCACAGAGCGCCTCGCCGGCGCGCGCCATCGCGCCGGGAGGGAGGCCCGCTCGTCCCCGAGCGGAGAGGGCGCGCGAGGGCGTCTGAGAAACGTTTTACGCCCGGACAGCTGGAGGAGGGCGTCGACCGCAGGCTCGCGCTTTTTGAGCCCGTTCGCCGCGTTCGCCCCCGATCGTCCGAGCTGTACTACAGTCGTTCTTTCGGCCGACGACAAAAAAACCAGACTGCGTTGTCACTTTCAAATTTGTCACGTCGACGGTGACCCGAAGAGTCGCCCGAGCCAGACTGTCCGCTCATCAAAGTCCGTGCGTCGCGCTCTTGGGCGCACCACTAGGCGACGCCCGCGTCGGGCTGCCACCCCTTCGCCGTCCTCGCAGGGACCGAAGGTATAGTCGGTGCCGTACGTCGAACGCAGCGACGCGCGTTCGGGCACCTCGGCACGCGCGCATTCCCGGATCCCCCGGAAGGCCCGAGGTGGCGAGGCGCTGATTTGAAGGGAGCGGCCGACCGGAGACCAAAATGGCCGGCTCGGGACTCGACGTCGACTCCGTCATCGAGAGGCTTCTGAGCGTGAGGGGGCAGCCGAACAACCGCACGGTGCAGCTGGCTGAGGGTGAAATCAGGGCGCTGTGCGCGACCGCCAGGTGCGCGCTCGGACCCCCGCCTCCGACGCTCCCGAGGCGCTGAATAGCACGGGTTTTTTTTCCTCTCGCCGGTTCGCGCGGAGCGCGCCTTTTTACCGTCCATCTAGGGTTCGATGCCGCCCGGCGAGCGACCGCGGCGGAGCATCGGCGCGCGTTCGCCGAACGGGAGCGCGCGTATCGCGTCGCGCGCATCGCCGGCGACGGGCCGGCGTCTTTTTCGGGTCAGGCATCGATCGGCGACGTTCCCTCGGGGCGTCGAACGGCCTCGTGTTGAACTCTTCGCGTGGGCACGCCATTTCGCCTCCCCTCGCGACGACGAGCCACGGCTAGTTGATCTGGGCGGACCGCTCGGGCGACGGGGCGGCCCCGGCGCGCTGGCCGCGCGTTCCGCCGCCCTCGCGAACGTCCATCGCGAGTGCACGACGCGTCACGCCTCCCCGGCGCGCACCCCTCGGCCCAGATCGGCGCCGATCGAACGCCCCCCCTCCGTTTTTCAAAAGAGCGGCAGAGGAGGAGGCACGCCGCTGCTGGACGAACCGGTTGGGCTTTTTTTCCGCCGCCCCGCCCGGACTTGGACCCGCGCCGCCGCTCGCCTCCGCCTGCCCTCCGACGACGACGACGGGACGCGCGCTGACCCGCACCCCCTCGCCTCGCTCCCGCCTCGCCGCGTCTCGTCGCCCTGCGCAGGGAGATTTTCTTGTCGCAGCCTTGCCTGCTGGAGCTCGAGGCGCCTCTGAAGATTTGCGGGGACGTGCACGGCCAGTACAGCGATCTGCTCCGCCTCTTCGAGTACGGCGGCTTCCCGCCCGAGGCGAACTACCTGTTCCTCGGCGACTACGTCGACCGCGGCAAGCAAGGTCTGGAGGTGATCTGCCTTCTCCTGGCGTACAAGGTGAAGTACCCCGAGAACTTCTTTTTGCTCCGCGGGAACCACGAGTGCAACTCCATCTCGCGCATCTACGGCTTTTACGACGAGTGCAAGCGGCGGTACAACATCAAGCTGTGGCGCGTCTTCTGCGACGTCTTCAACTGCCTGCCCTTCGCGGCGATCGTGGACGAGAAGATCTTCTGCATCCACGGCGGTCCGAGCCCGGAGCTGAAGGACCTTCAGCAGATTGTCCAGATCAAGCGGCCGACGGACATCCCGGACATGGGCATGCTGTGCGATTTCCTCTGGTCGGACCCCGACGCGGATCTCCAGGGGTGGGGCGAGAACGACCGCGGGGTGAGCTACACGTACGGCACGGACGTCGTCGCGGACTTCCTCGCCAAGTTCGACTTCGACCTCGTCGTGCGCGCGCACCAGGTGGTGGAGAACGGGTACGAGTTTTTCGGGAAGAGGCAGCTGGTGACGGTGTTTTCCGCCCCCAACTACTGCGGCGAGTTCGACAACGCGGGGGCGATGATGACGGTGGACGAGAATCTCATGTGCAGCTTCCAGATCCTCAAGCCGGCGGAGCGGAAGCTCATGGGAGGGTTCGGATCGATGATGGGGAGCAGGCCCAGCACGCCGCCCAGGAACAAGACGGGGAAGTGAGGAGGGGGAGGAAGTCTCGAGAGGGTGAGTGATCAGAGGGGGTGAAAACAACAAAAAAAAGCGCCGCTCCATAGGGGAGGAAGAGGGGTTGGGGTTACGGGCGAACCGCCGTCGTTTCGCCTCGGCGCGTCGTGTAATCGAAGCACCGCGCTACTGCTAGTGCAGCACCGATAACGCCCGATTCGACCGACGCGCTCGTCACGTCCGAGACGACGCGCGCCTTTGCGCGCGCGACACCGGGGCGGGTTCCCGACCCACCACGCGTCGTCGTCGTAGCTTTGGGCGCCATATCGCCGTCGCGCGAACCCCGGGACGGTCCCCCGGGACGGCGCCGAGATGAACGCCGACGCGGCGAGGGAGGTCGTGCGCGCCATCCCCGTCCCCGCGCTCGTCCCCGCGCGCATGCTCGTGGACGAGGCGGTGGGGATCGTGGGACGACACGCGGTGGTGCGCCGCGCGCGCCGCCCCGGTTCTTCTTTTTCTTTCCGAGGCGACGCGTCCGTCCCCCGCCGTCCGCGCGCGCTCCCGTCTCCGCGCTGACACCCGCCGCCCTCCGTCGCAGCAATTCCCCGGCCGGGAGCGCCTCAACCGCGGCCTGCAGACGCGCGGGCTCCACGCCCCGGGTGCGCGACCGCGCCCCGCCCGGCGACCCTCCTCGGCGTTCTTCTTTCCTCTCCCGCGCCGTCTCGCGTTCCCTTCAGCAGTTTTCAAGAACCCGAACCCTCCTCATATGATATCTATCATAACGCGCGGCTCCCTCCTCCCCCTTCGGCCCCCCTTCCCCCCCATCCCCCCTTCAGGCCAGTCCGACCCGTGGAAGAAGACGATGTCCGTGTTCAAGCAGGCGGGCGTCGTGGTCACGACGCCCTCGAGCGGGACGTACGTCATCGAGCAGATCGGCGACGTCGGCCGCCTCGCCGAACTCCTCGACGCGCGCCTCGCCGAGCTGCCCCCCGACGCGCTCGCGGAGGCCCGCGCCGCCGCGGAACCGGAACCCTCCGCCGCGGACGCCCGAGCGCCCCTCCCCGCCCCCGCGCGCGGGGTTCCCCGCGCGCGCGCCAACGCGCCGCCGTCCAAGCGCAAGCGCGAGCCGAGCAAGACCAAGGCCGCGATCGCCGCCGCGAAGCGCCGAGCGAGACTAAAAGCCGAACGCGAGGCGGCGGAAAAAGACGCCTCCGCCGAGGAGGAAGCGGCGACCCTCGTCGCCGCGCGAACCCTCTCGTCGCCGCGCGAGAGGGAACCCTCCCACCACCCCGACGACGTCCCCTCCGCGTCGTTCTCGTTCTCGGACGAGGAGGCGCACGAGGCGGCGGAGGCGATGGGCGCCATCGCCGCGCCCCCCCGCGTCGCCCCCCGTGAGCCCGCGCCCGAGGAACCCGAACCCCACCCGAACCTCACCCCAGCTGAACTCGAGGCCGACTCTGCCTCCGCGCTCGCCGCGATGCGCGTGCGCGCGACCTTCGCCCCCGGCGCGACGGTCGCGTTCGACGCGAAGGAGGCGGCGCTGTGCCGCCTCCGCGGGTGGGACGACGTCGCGCGGTGCGTGGTCGCCGAGATCCGACCCGACGGAGGCGTCCTCGTCGCCGACGCGAGGGGATCGACGACGCCCGCGGCCATCAGGGCCCTCACCGCGGACCAGGCGCTGAGGGTGCTCCGATCGCCGACCGCGCCGGGACCAGGGACCTTCCCCTCGGGGGTGGTCGCGCGCCGCCGCCAGGCCGCCGCCGCCGCCGCCGCCGCCGCCGCCGCCGCGTCGG
>MDSW01211914.1_pt1 | contig 19508 bp, 19 predicted proteins | sample 811171 | NCBI WGS metagenome assembly MDSW01 (sample SAMN05326641, study PRJNA326480) | marine metagenome | isolation source: seawater | place: Atlantic Ocean: North West | collected 2012 | reverse complement strand
AGTTGAAGGTCTAAATTTTATCTCCTTCACTGTATTTTTTTTAGTTTTTCCCTTAGAAGATGAGATATTTTTTTTCTTTGCAAAAATATGTTTTCCATAATCCATAAGCTTACAAACAACAGGATTTGAATCAGAAGATGAGACTTGAACTAAATCAAGAGAGGCATCTTTAGCAGAATTAAGAGCAAAATCAATTGAAACAATGCCTTGCTTGTCTCCTTTTTGATCAATCAGCATTACTTCACTAGATTTAATCTTTTCGTTAATAGGAGTTGAATTTTTTTTTGAACGGGAAGCTATGATAAAACCTATGAAAAAATTTTTATTGGATTAGAGAGTAACAAAGGATTAAGTGAAATTATGAAAGAAAGTTCTTGAATTATGGATTTCCATTGGTAGTGATTTTATACTAATTATCTTATTAAGCAATAATATTTTATTCAAGGCTGCAACAAAAAATGTTGCCAATTATCTTGTTTTTTTTCATAAATATTGCGTTTATTTAATCTAAACTTCTCCCCCTCCCAAAATTCAAAATAGTATGGAATAAAAGCATAACCTCCCCAATATTCAGGACATTTCTTCAAATCATCTTTTTCTAACGATTTAGCATATTTTTTTTTGACTTGGCTGAAAGATTCTATTGGTCTTGATTGATTGGATGAAATAGCCAGCGCATTTTTTTCTTCTAATCTAGTATAGAAATATTTTTGATTATACTCATAAGGAGTTCTCTTAATTGTAGCCTTCATTCGAATTTGAACATTTATACTTGACCAATAAATTAAAGCTCCTATTTGTTTATGAGAAATAAAAGCTTTTGCTTTTGGCGACTCGTAGTTACTAAAAAAAATGAACTCATTGTTTAAAACCAACTTTAAATTTACATATCGTGAATCAACTTCATCTAGTTCCTTGTTAAAGGATGAAATGGAGATAGCTTCGATGCTTTTTTGATTTGCACTTAAAGCATCATCATATTTTTCCTTAAAAAGAAGGTAAGGTAACTCATGACTTAAGTTTTCAAATTTAATCATCGCATTAAAGTTATAAACAAATTAATTATGCCTTATCGAACATAAGAAAATTAGATTTTTTTAAATTTAGGGTGTCTTATTCTGATCTTGCCTTGCAAAAATAAACATTTAGATAACATATTTATCTCGTAATCTCTGGGGTACATATGTTTTAAATAACCTGTAATAAAATTTACTACTTGCTTTATAGGTAAGCTTCACGACTAATGCAATTGGAAATAAAATTCCAAATGTTTTTCTTAAATCTAAATTTACTTTTAATGTTTTAAATATTCCATTATTTGAAAAACCACCTTCGGCCTGGTAAGTAAATACTCTACTACTAGTCTTAACTTTATTTGCCATTTTAAAAACTTTTATAAAGTATCCTATATCTGCTCCCAAATTATCGATATCAAATCGAAAACTTTTAAATAACTTTGATCTCCCAAATGTTGCGTAGTGGGGATTGTGAAAACCTAAATGTCTCGCTGCTTCATATTTGCAGAGAAGTGAAGATGTTTTTCTGGTAATAACATCATCCTTAAAAATATAGATACTCCCCACAAAAATATCTGCATTTTGTAATACAGAAAACACTTCGCTAGCCAGCACATCGCCACTAAAAAAATCGTCTGCTCCCAGCCAACCAATAATTTCGGATTTACAAGCCTCTAAGCCCTTATTTAAACCATCGAATACCCCTTCATCCTTTTCAGATATGAGGTGGTCTGTTTCAGTCATCTCAGCAGCTATTAATTCAAGAATATTAGAATCAGATCCTCCATCAATGACCAGAATACTCACAAGATTCGCATCGTCAAAATCTCTTACGCTCTTTATTGCGCGCAAAATTCGCAAGTCGTTATAAGAAGCTAAGATAATAGTAATAGGCTTATTTTGCATCTTCAACTATCTTCTCAATAAGTGCATTAATTTCTTCTGAAAAATCTGTACTCACTGACCAGCCGAGCTCTTTTTGGGCTAGTGATGAATTCGCAAAACGTCCAATATCTCCCATAGGCTTAGATGTATCATAAATTACTTCATTAACTGGAAGTAAGTCATTTGCAACGATAATATTTGCTAACTCTGAAATAGATGTACAAAAATCGGGACCAATCATGAAATTTGAAACATCTCCTGAGTAATCAATCGACTTCTCAACGGCCGAAATTACATCATTCACATGAAGAAAGCCTCTGCCTTGCGATCCATCACCCCAAACTTCAAGCTTACCATTTTTGGATAGAAGAGCTCTATTAATAAGAGATGGTATCACTTGTGAGGTTTCGTCATTATATACACAAGGCCAACCATATACGTTGTGAAGGTCTAGAACTATAAGTTTTGTTGAGGCGTCCTTAACGGCTAACTTAAACTCAATTTCTCCAATTAACTTGCTCCAACCATATCCTGACTCAGGATCAGCAGGAAATTTATCACTCTCCTGTAGTACAGATTCATTTACAGACCGCTGCATATTTTGAGGATAAGAACAAGCTGTTCCAAGATAAATTAGTCTCTCAGGTTCAAAATTCGTTACTATCTGCGCAATCATATTATTTATTTTGAGGTTTGAACTAAATACATCCCATTCATTTGCGAATACATAACCAATTCCAGCGACAATATCAGCAACATGAATAATAGTATCTTCATGTTTCATATCACTAAACCAATCTGTATCAGACATAATGTCAGCCTTTCTAAAGGAAAAGTTTTCATGCTCCATTAGATCGGAAATATTATCAAGAGTTCCCCTCCATAAATTATCAATGCCAACAACAGCATGGCCAGACTTTAAGATTTTCCTGGCAAGGTTAGATCCAATCATTCCGGCAACACCAGTTATGAATATTTTATTTAACTCATTTTTCATGAAGGTAACCTCAACGATGTTTTTGGATGTTTAAAAATAAAATTATTTATATAAGTATTATCACTTGCAGATACTTCTCCTTTTAAACGGCTTGCTAAGTCTGCAGGTTTTTGAAGATCTATAACTTCTGAAATTTCTACTGAATTCATGCATCCATTTGCAAAATACTCGCATACGTACCCTAAGTTAAATAAAAACTGAAAGACTTCTTTATACCGATCATTATGCCTCCATTCAATTTCACAAATTATAAGTGGATGAAAAGTATCTATGAGTCGGCGACCACCCTCAAGAACTTCTAACTCATAACCTTCAACATCTATTTTAATGAAATCAATGTTGTCACATTCATTGATTTGGTTTTCAAAAAAAGAATCAAGTGCAATCTGTTCGACATTGGTCTCAACAACATTTGAAGCAGATGAGACTGGATTAGATTTGCTGAGAGTAGCAGTATGCATGGCTTCATTATCAGCACCAGCAGTATACATCACCTTTTTATCTGGTATAGCTCCGACAGCGCAATTCACTACCTCAATATTGGAACAGAAATTAACTTTATTTAAATAATTAAAATGTAATGATCCAGGCTCAAATGCAAAAACCTTTTTAGATTTATTTTTCAATATCCAACAATAACCTCCAAGAGCAGCTCCAATATCTAAGGCAATATTGATGGAGCCCGGGTCTATTTTACTAAGAAGCTTCATTTCAATTTCTGGATGAGCTAATTTGCTCCAAATAAATCTCCTAAAAATACCATCAAAAAAAGGAAATTTTGAAAAAAGATTTTTAAAAAAATACTTTATGCTTTTTGACATTATTTTTACTCATCTCCTAAAAAAATTTTATCTAAGGTTTTTGCAATTGTTTTCATAGAGTATTTAGATTGCATTATTAATGTATTAGATTCTGACCTCTGACTTATCGAATATTCCAGATTAATTAAATACTCTGAAACCTGGGAAAAATTTTTTCTTACGGCGACAAGTTTATCACCAAGATGATTGCTTGTGCTAATAAAAAATGGGCGATCTAATGCTAGTATAGGTACACCAACTTTTAAGGCATCTAAAGCCGCTGCAGATAATGTTGCCTGATATCCCTCTGTATACATGAAAATGGCGAGCGTGCAGGAACTTATTGCGTCTAAATAATCATCATGTGTCTCTAAAATATCAATCTCACCGGTACGAATATTTTCGACAACTTCTCCACCTATTGCTAAGAATTCTAACTTTGGATGTTTCTCTGCAAGAGTTAAAAACTCTTTGTATCCCTTGTTTCTTGTTCTATAGCCAACAAAACATATTTTTGGAATCAAGTTCTTGGGCTCATCCCTTTTTATGGGGATTATTGGATGATGAACAACTGTTATATCTATTGAGTGGTTGCAAATATTATCTAAACCGTCCTTAATAAAATCATCAATAACAATTAGTTTAATTTTGCTGGATAAAGGTCGTGATTTCCACCAAAGTCTAGACCACCAGCCAATCCTTAAAATAGACTGATCTGAGTTATCAAAAAGAGATTCAATTTCGCCATGAAGTACTACAAAAATCCCTGTCCTCCTAAGAAAACGATTAATTTGTTCTATTAATATGAAGGATGTTGGTAATAGGCAAGTTATAAAAAGCTTATCACCTCTTTTTTTAGTTAGTATTAACTTCAGAACTTGCCAAGCTTCAATAATGGTCTTGAGTACTAAACGCCTTTTTAAAGGATCTATAACCAAAATTGATGTGAACTTTAATAAATTTAGTTTTGACTTATCTAATTTATCTATAGTTTTTTTGGACGCTACAAAATTAATATCAAAAATATTACTAACTCTTTTCGTGCTTAAAAAAGTTTGCAAATAGGACTCCAAAAATGTGAGATGCTGCACACCTACTTTACTTGGTTCTAGAATATATATTACTGGCTTCGTCATTTGCTGGTTCCTATTTTATTGGTTTTTACGATTTAGCTTATTGACTAAATATTTACTATTTATCTCATGTTGGAGCTTTGGGCAATTCAATACATCAAATAAACTATATCTATAATTTTTCATTATTTTCATAGTTTAATTTTGGTTCCCTATTGAAAGCCAAAGCGCTGCAAGCGAGAGGGAGTGTAAGTAATGGATTTGCAAATGAAACCGATTGAATAGCTACGAAAAAAAATCCAATGCAGATCAATGCAATACGTGCAGACATTTTCCTTAAACTCAGTTTAGAAATCTTAATCATTAACATAATATAGATAATTCCCAACATACCTCCATCGTAGATAACTCCGCCAATTCCACTGAGTATATTATTTATGTTAGACCCAAAGAAAAATGGATGATCTCCAAAGGTTAAAAATTCTTGGTAAGATTTTCCCCATGCTTCTGATCCACCAATGAGAAAATGTGCTGGATTAGTAAATATAAACATAAGGTGACCAACCCTCTCATTAATACTGTGATCTAAGAGAAGAAGATCTACTCCACTTGTCTGAATAAGAGAAATTAATCTTGGTGGGATTATGGCTTCAATGTTTAACTCTATTAAGCCCATTATGATTATAAATAATGATATAACAATTATTGCTACTAACCTGAAAGATATCAAAGTAGCAAATAGAGGAATACTACATATCAATGCTGATGCAGAACCACACAATAGCATCCCAATAGTAAAAAAAAGCCAATCTAGCTTCGTTTCCTCCCTCGCTATTAGAATGCTAGCCATTAATAGATTTAAAATAAAACCGAACATAGAAGGCTCATTTGCCAAGGATGTTAAGCCCCTTCCCGAAGCAACACGCTCTTCGTTATACATCCCTAATAAATCAAATCCAAAAAATTGAAGGCCCGCATAAATTACATAAACATATATTGCTGATCTAATAGCGCTGAATATAAATGACTTCGTGCTCAGAGATGCTTCAAAAAATCTAAATATAAGAATAGGCGTAAGATAAATTGGAAAGGATCTAATTATTTCAATAAGCTCATAGTCCAATCTTAGCCTATATATTATTATCAAAAATCCACTGATTAATAATAATATCCAATATGATGAAGTCTTAGCTCTTAAAGAAAGAGCAAGGCAAATACCAAGAACAATAAAATATAATGGTTGTAAGTCGCGATCAGTTAAGCGAATTGCATATGGGAACAAGCATAAAATAAAACTCAAATTATAGAATAATCTTGCGAGTGAAATCTTTTTAACGTTTCCTGAGATTTCTGTTGTAATCATTTTTACTTGAAGCTCAAATAAGGAGGATTATTATATTTCCATTTCTTTTATTTCAGATTTAAGCATGATCTTTATAACATCAATGGCATGATTGTTAGCACTCCATTTAAGTATCTTTTCTGCTTTTTCTGGATTTGCTGCACTAACTTTAATTTCTGAAGCTCTAAATAGGCTTGGATCAATAATAACATGGTCATTCCAGTCTAGATCAAAATATGCAAATGATTCCATTACCAAAGAGGCAAGTGTTTTTGATTCTCCTGTGCCTATAATAAAATCTTCAGGTGTATCCAACTGTAACATGCCCCACATTTGCTCAACATACTCTGCAGCATAGCCCCAGTCACGGATAATATCGATATTTCCTAAGCTAAGTTTTTCGTCACTTCCTTTCGATATTCTGCAGGCTGATTTAACTATTTTTTTAGTAACATAACCTTCAGGTCTTAAGGGTGATTCGTGATTAAAAAGAATACCGGTACAAGCGAATAAGCCATAAGATTTTCGGTAAATAGCAACATCAAGTGTAGCGGATGCTTTGGCAGAGCCATATGGACTTAAGGGTCTAAATGGGGTTAGTTCATCTGCATGAAAGCCGTTAGTGTCTCCAAAAATTTCACTTGACCCAGCATTATAAAACTTTGTATTTAACTTTAATAATCTAATTGCTTCAAGAATATTCAGCGTACCTATAGAAATACTTTGAATAGTCTCAATTGGTTTGTTAAATGATAAGCCAACTGATGACTGACCTGCTAAATTATATATTTCATTAGGCTTGATTTGATCAAGAGTATTTTTTATTTCTTCTAAGTTTAAGATATCAAGCTCGATTATGTTTAACTTGTCCCTGATTCCTAGGGTAAGCAAATTACTAAAAGAATTATTTTCTCCAATACGAGAGCTTATCCAAACAGAATAGCCTTTATCTAATAAAAACCTTGCAAGGTATGCTCCATCTTGACCTGATCCACCAATAATTAATGATATAGGCCTTGAAGCACTTAAACTCATATCTTTGATGATAGATTATTAGTTTGAATTAGCTTTTTTTCCATTACTTCTTTCAAATCATGAGCCACCATTTCCTGACACATTTCTTGAGCGCTTATTAAAGGCTCCCAACCAAGTTTTTGTTTAGCTTTACTAGGATCACCAAGAAGCGTTTCCACCTCTGCCGGTCGATAGTAGTGTGGATCAATACGAACAATAATATCGCCTATAGACAAAGTCTCATATCCCTCACCGGAAAATCCAACAATTCTTCCGATCTCCTCAAGACCGGTACCTTCAAATTCCAACTCGATACCTAGTGCCTTAGCAGTCCATAAAATGAATTCTCTTACGCTAAACTGTTTACCGGTTGCTATAACAAAATCTTCAGGAGTCTCTTGTTGTAACATCAACCACTGCATTCGCACATAATCTTTTGCATGACCCCAATCTCGAAGGGCATCTATATTACCCATATATAGGCAAGGTAGTAATCCTTGAGATACGCTAGCTAAACCTCGAGTAATTTTGCGAGTGACAAAAGTCTCACCTCGACGGGGCGATTCATGATTAAAAAGAATCCCATTGCATGCATACATACCATATGACTCTCTATAATTTACTGTGATCCAGTAAGAATATAGCTTTGCAACACCATACGGACTTCTCGGATAAAATGGTGTCTTTTCTGTTTGTGGAACTTCTTGCACAAGACCATAAAGTTCAGATGTAGATGCCTGATAAAATCTTGTCTTTTTTTCAAGGCCCAATAATCTAATTGCTTCTAGAATCCTTACTGTTCCAAGAGCATCTATGTCTGCTGTATACTCCGGGCTAGCAAAACTCACGGCAACATGACTTTGAGCAGCTAGATTATAGATTTCATCAGGCTGGCATTCTTGAATTATCCCTACTAGATTGCTGGAGTCACTCAGATCACCGTAATGTAAAATCATACGTGTTTCCTCCTCTTGGAGTTCCTGATAGATGTGATCTATTCGGCCAGTATTAAAAGAGCTCGACCTCCTTTTTATGCCATGGACTATGTAGCCTTTTTCAAGAAGAAATTCAGCAAGGTAAGAACCATCTTGTCCAGTAATACCAGTAATAAGAGCGACTTTCTTTTTTTTATTCATAATCATCCTTTTTAATTAAAAAATTATTAAACTTCATTCTTCAAAAATTCATTATATGCTAGCCCTAGTCCCTCTTTAAGACTTGTAAGCGGATGCCATCCCATATTCTTAAGCTTAGTTATATCTAGTAATTTCCTCGGTGTACCATCAGGTTTGCTTTTATCAAAATTTATTTTTCCCTGGAATTCGACTACCTCTGCTATTTTAGAAGCTAGCTGAGCTATGCTAAGGTCAATGCCTGAACCTATATTAATATGACTTAGCATCTCATCAGTAACTTCTTTAATTTGGTGGGTTGGATAATTCATCACCAGTATACTGGCTTTGGCCATATCCTCGACGTATAAGAATTCTCTTTTAACATTACCTGAACCCCAAACAGTAACAGAGCTATCGCCTGAAATCTTTGCTTCATGGAAACGACGAATTAGAGCTGGAACAACATGAGAGTTTTCTTTATGGTAGTTGTCTCCAGGACCATACAAATTACAAGGCATTACGCTTCGATAGTCAATACCATGACTAACGCCATATTGGCGATTATAACTTTCGCATAATTTTATTCCAGCAATTTTTGCAATAGCATAAGGTTCATTAGTTGGTTCCAAAACTCCCTGCAACAATGAAGCTTCTGGCATAGGCTGTGGCGCATGTTTAGGATAAATGCAACTCGATCCTAAAAATAATAATTTCTTAACACCAGATAAAAAAGAGGAATGAATTACATTTGCTTGAATAACTAAATTTTCATAGATAAACTCAGCTGGAAATGAGTTATTAGCATGTATTCCACCAACTTTCGCAGAGGCTAAATAAACTTGATCCGGTTTTTCTTTTTCAAAAAAATTATTTACAGACTGCTGATCTAAGAGATCAAGATCGGCCCTATCACGAAACACCAAACTGACATCATCATTTTTATTTAACTCTCTTGCAATTGCCGATCCCACCATACCTCGGTGTCCTGCGACAAATATTTTAATTTTTTTACTCATTAGTTAATTTATATTTAAACTTCCCAAAGCACTTAAATTATGTCTCTTTTTCATACATTACTACATTGGTCAATAAATTCTATAAAAGACTAAGATTATGACCTATTTTTAATTTAAACCCTATAAATTACAAATTTTTTATATTTTATGATTTTTTTGTACTCAACTTAAAAACCCCATGACTTGCCTTAGTTGTCTAAATAAAATGAATAAAAACTGATTTAATGCCCATACTTATTTATTGTTGGAATAACTAATTAGTAAAATAGGCCACTTCCAATATTGATATATTGCCATTGATACAAATTGGATCAAAATCATTATAAAAGGAGTAATGTTGTAACTTAATGAAACGATGTAAAGTATTGTCAAGTACAAGAATCCGGTAAATAAAGACCATTTCCAATAAATAACTCTTCCTGAAGCATTAAGCATTACAGTTGCAGAAGAAGAATTTAATTCGCAGTAATAAATTAAAATTGACAAAAGAATAAAATTCAATGTAATTCTGTCAACCTCAAAGACATCAAATTGAAATAGGATATAAATTAACATTAGCATTAAGGTCACTGAAAAAATATAAATCATTCCAATAAATTTAAATTGAGATATTATTAAATCTCTTTTATCAAAAAATAACTTTTGATCTACTTTCCAGCTTTTAGTCAATTCTGGTACAACATATGATCTTGAAGATGAGAGAATATTAACTATTGAAGATAAAATCATTGTTGCATAAGCGATGATCAATTTATTGCCATCAAAATCAATATTTGGCAAAAATACTAAGATTAATTTATTCACCATAAAATAGGAAAAAGTGATTAAATTTAATTTTAATGAAAAATACCTATCAGATTTTTGAAAACTTTTGGCTGGATGTAATTTTCTATTTCCAAAAATATAAAATACTAATAAGCAAATAGAGAATAATAAATTAACTAAAACGAAACTCATTAAAAAAGATGAAAAGTTTAGATAGAAGCTCAATACTATTAGGGTTACCATTGAGAAGAATTTATTTACAAAAGAAAGTTTATTGTAAAAAGTGATGTCATAAGTAAGAAATATCCTTGAATGAAGAAAAGAGAAAATAGAATAAAAGAAGCTAGCAAAAAAAATAATTAGCAAGATCTCTATACTAAAGCTATCTAGATAATCTGGACTATAAAATAAATACAGGCTTATCATCAGTGATGGAATAAAGCACGATATTACAAAAAAATAACCTCCGCCAAATTTTATTAATTCAGTAAAATTAAGAAGAGTTGGCTTATGAGAAATGACTGAATAATGGCTATTCATGTATACAGCTACTGATAATGCAAAGATTGAATAATATCCTAAGAAAAATACACTATACTCACTTCCATAATTGAAGTAGACGAATGTTGAGATGATAAATGCTGAGAAAAGTCCAATGGAGCTATTCAAAATAGAAATTAATTGATCAGAGTTAAACATATTTTATTAATTAAACATGGAATTATTTTAATTTAGAGGCTCATCTATAAATGCTGCAAACCTCATAGCCTTTGCCTATAAGAAAATAACTAAAAACATGCCATCTTGAGCAATTACACCTGCAATTAAAGCTTTTTTCATAATGCTTACTTTCTCTAAAAAACTGAGCATCAATAGGATTATTTCAGGAATTCTTTTGAAAAGAACACATCTCTCAAAAAAACTATTGTAATAGACAAAATTAAAGAAATTAAAGCGGATATAATTAAAAATGTTCCTCTATTCGGTGCGATGTGTTTTTCAGGTATGAAGGGTTGATCAATGTATTGTAATATGTAGTCCTCATCAATATTTGCAGTCATTAGTGTAGTCAGCTCTTTTTGAATCAATGCGGCAATTGAACTTTTAATACTACTTTCTTGAGTATTCTTAAGTTCATTTTGCAAATAAGAAAGAGATTTTTTTGCTCTATCGGTCTCCATAGCCCTAGTGGTAAAGTTCAGCTCACTAATAATTATATTAATCATTCTATTAGAGAATTGAGGAGAAACATGATTAAAAGAGATTTTTATGAATCCTGTTTTAGAATCTTCATAAACTGAAAGCGATTTCATGTATTGCTGATAGGCCTCTAAAGTTGAAGGAACAACATTATTAAGGAAGTTTGGCTTTCTTACCCATTTTTTACTTTTAGCATCATAAAGTTTTGAATCATAAATTATTTTTTTAGATTCTAAATCATAAGCTTTTGCTGCAAATATATCTGGTAGAAGATTATGTTTTCGTAAAATATGATCGAAGAATTTCTTTGATCTAATGGTTTCAATTGCTAAATCAGTCCTATTCTGAGATGAGTCAGAAGGAATAGATATTCCAGCAAATGAAGCGAGGCTTGAATACTGTGATAAGGAATCTGAAAGGGACTGCTGTGATCCATTTATCATTAAAGTAGCTGATGACTGGTAAGTGTTTGGAGTTATAAATAGATATATAGTTGAAAGAAATATTAAAATTAGTGAAGAAATTACAATAGAGTATTTTTTTGCAAGTATTAAAGAAATTAAGTCTTCTATGCTAATTTCTTGAGGCTTATGATTATTATCCTGCATTTTAGATATTTATTATATTACAGATTGATTGACTCGGCTTGAGGAGATGAGTGCTATAAAAATATTCATAATAGTTTTTACCTTTGAGGAAAAATTTTACTTTTTTGTTTCCCTAAAATCCTAATTATACTTTTTTATATGCAAAAAGTATTAAATTTCATTCCCCTTCGAGAAATAGATAAGCAAGGAAAAAAAGTCCCACATGAAATAAGCAACTCTATTATTTTTAAGAATTGGTAGTACTTCTTTTTCAGAAATACCAATTAGATTTAATTTTTCTGATATATCAAGGTTTAAGTCCTTCACACTAGATAAATAATGCATGAAGTTTATTTTATTGCCTAGTTTTATTAAATTACTATTTTTTAAATTTAAATTAGTTAGTACGTTTTTACGCCTTGTGTATTCAAGCGCAGCACAATTAAGAGCTACATTTGGACTTGAATAAGTTCCCCCATGATAATATTTTCCCAGCTCTTTGAAGCAGTACGTAACACCTAGTTTATTTGCATATTTAGTTGAAAATTCGACATCTGCAGCTGGGTAATGATTTTCATTATAGCCTCCAATATTAATTGCCTCTTTAACATCAAACACCACACCGAGTGAAGCATGAACTGAGTTGCCTTTAAGTTGTTTTTTTAAGGGCATTACTTCAAAGTTTCTAACACCCTGAAAAATATGCTTAATTGAATATAAAAGTGATTTCAATTTTCTGAAAAAAGGGGGTTTTCCGTCACCGTAAATTCTTGCTCTCGAGACAAAAAGATACTCATTACTTTTAAATTTCCTAAATATTTCAACAAAATTTGACATCAAAACATCATCATCATTCAAGATAGTGCAATATTTTGTTTTTGATAAAGCAATACACATATTCCAATTGCCAAACATTCCAAGGTTTGAATTATTCTCATAATAAGAAATATAGGCATATTTAATCTGATTAATAACTTCTCTTACTTGTATTTTATGATCAAGATCTTCAGAGTTGTTTACAACGATTATGTTATAGCTTTCTTTACTCTGATTTACTGCCGATTCTATTGTTTTTTTTAGTTTTTTAATTCTATCGAATGTTGGTATTGATATCGTAAGATCAAAAGAAGCATCATAACTTTGCTTAATCATTTTTGTTTTGCTTTCAGCAGTTGCAAAATCAAAGGTACTCATATCTAAAAATAAGATTTTTTTAAAATGTCTTCAAACTTTTCAAAATTATTATCTCTTTTTGAAATTATTGGATTCTTACATGGCCAAGAAAATCCAAATGAATCCCATTTTATTCCACAATCGTGTTCAACTGAGTGCTCTTTTGATACAAGATAGACCATTTTTGTATTATCTTCTAAAGATAAAAAGCCATGCGCAAAACCACTTGGTATTATAAGCGCTTGATTATCTTCATAATTAAGCTTTTGGCTATGGTGCTGTCCAAAAGTTTTTGAATTCTTTCTTAGATCAATTACAACATCAAGTAATGATCCTTCCATTACAAAAACTAGCTTTGAATGATCTCTTGGCGGAATTTGGAAATGCATTCCCCTAATAACGTTTTTATTTGAACTTGAATAAAATAATTCTCTAAAATCATAATTACCAATGGATTCTTTAATGAATAATTCTTTATGGAAATTTTTTACAAAACTGCCCCTCTCATCAACAGATGAAAAAGATTTAACAAGAAATAAATCTTTTAGTGACAACTCTTCAAACTTCATATTAATCCTTTATAGTAGTTGACTGTCTTTAATAGTCCATCTTCAAGGCTGGTTACAGGCTCCCAACCTAATTCATCTTTTGCGACCTTAAATGATGAAGACTTATGAGGTTTTATATCATTGGTCTTGTAAGATATTCGAGCATCCTTATTTAGAATTGTTTCTAAGATACTAATTACCTCAGATATTCTTGAATAGGTTCCAGAACAGATATTGATTTCTTTTTTTAGATTTATTGTTTCAATATGTTTGATAGCTTGAATGAACGCACTTGGGATATCTTCTACATATGTAAAATCGCAGGACTCACTTGGGTTTAACAGAGAAATTTCTTTATCGTTAATCATAGAATTAATCATGTAGGGTATTACCTTATTATTATCCATTGGCCCATAAGGAGAAAATAACTTAAGTGTTAATAATGGAAAACTATCTTTATATGATTCTAATAATTTTTGGAATGCATTTTTTGATTTTGCATAAAAATTATATGGTTTGATCTCAGTAGCTTCATTAAATGAATTTTGAGATTGATCATATTCAAAAAATGTACCTGTATTAATAAATCCTTTTACATTATATTTTTTTGATAATTCAAGAAGGTGTGCAGGAAAAGCAATATTACAATCAATAATTGAGGGAATATCTGTAAATCTATCCTCTTTAATGTAATTCGTTGCTAGATGAGCAACATAATCAATCTTATTATTTTCAAATATTTTTGAACATTCTTGATAGTTTGATATTTTTATTTCTTTAACGGTTGAATGATTATCAATAATCTTTTCTATTCTTGAAAGATTGGAATCTTCACGTAATAAAATTAATATTTTGTAATCAAAGTTGACTAAACTTTTTAGCAAAAAACTTCCAACAAAGCCATTGGAACCTGTTAGGAGGATAGTCTTATTCATAAAAAATTATCTAATATATTTTTGGATCTGTTGGTGGCAAATCTTATTCATATTCCTATTTTCTATCCATGACTTATACCATTTAACGAGATCACAAATTGTCTCATGAATATCCTTTTGAGGTGCCCAATTCAGCAATGTTTTTGCCTTTTTGCTACTTAATTTTAATATCCCTGCTTCATGAGGATGATTAGCATTATCAGAAGTCCATGATGCATTTTCACCCCACTGGGAGCATAAGCTATCAACAATATTTCTTACTGGGACTTCTGATTCCTTTTCTGGTCCAAAATTCCACGCCTGCGCAAATCTTTTTGGGTCATGCCATTGTTTTTCGGCTAAATTGAGATATCCAAATAGTGGATCAAGAACATCTTGCCACGGTCTTATTGAGTTAGGATATCTAATGGAAACCTTTTCATTCTTAAGAAAAGCTTTTACAGTGTCTGGAACTAGTCTATCATCAGACCAATCACCACCACCAATTACATTACCCGCTCTAACAGAAGATATGCTTGCAATATCATTTTTATTAAAGAATGATTTTCTATAAGAGGAAACAATCAATTCCGCACATCCTTTGCTGGCACTATAGGGATCATAGCCTCCCATCGGGTCGTTTTCATTGTAAGGAATGTCTTTTTCAAGATTTTCATAGCATTTGTCACTTGTTATAACAACTACTAATTGAACAGTTGAAGACTCTTTGACCGACTCAAGAAGATTAGCAGTTCCGATAATATTTGTATTTAATGTTTCCAGGGGATCATCGTAAGACTTTCTAACTAATGGCTGCGCGGCCAAATGAAAAATTATTTCAGGCTTAAATAATAATATTTGTTTCTTCAATTCATTGTAATCATTAATATTTCCAAAAATTTGCTGAACATTTGATTTATGGTTTAATGATTTAAAAAGTATATTTTTATCACTTGTTGGCAGTGAAAAGCCGCAAACTTCAGATTCCATCAAATTTAGCCACTCTGTTAGCCAAGCGCCTTTAAAACCGGTATTTCCAGTAATGAAAACTTTTTTATTTTTCCAAAAGTTTTTATTTATTAAGTCAACTACCATACTTTCCATGGTGCTTTTTTTTCATCCCATAGTCTCTGTAGCAATTTTTTTTCTCTTAGTGTGTCCATAGGCTGCCAAAAACCTTTATGACTAAAAGCCATTAATTCATTTTCTTTAGCTAAATTATTTAGGGGCTCTTGTTCCCAAATTGTCATATCATTTTCAATATAATCAATGACTTTAGGAGAACAAACAAAAAATCCACCATTTATTTGTGAGCTGTCTCCCTCAGGTTTTTCCATAAACCTAGTAACTTCATTATTTTCTGAGATATCCAAAGCACCAAATCTCCCCGGTGGAACGACAGCAGATAGTGTTGCAAGCTTTCCATGTTTCTTATGAAAATTAATGAGTGAAGTAATATCTATATTTGATAAACCATCTCCATATGTTAAGCAAAAAAATTCATCATCTTGAACATACTTTCCAATTCGTTTGATGCGCCCTCCTGTCATTGATTCAATTCCAGTATCAACTAAAGTTATTTTCCAAGACTCTGATCTATTTTTATGAAAATGAATATCTCTATTTTCTAGATCAATTGTTACATCTGAAGAATGAAGAGAATAGTTAGAAAAATATTCTTTTATGATATAGCCTTTGTAGCCACAACAAATGATGAATTCATTTATCCCAAAATTTGAATATATTTTCATAATGTGCCAAAGAATTGGCATACCTCCTATTTCAATCATAGGTTTAGGTTTAATATTTGTTTCTTCACTGAACCTGGTACCTAGACCTCCAGCTAAAATTACGGCTTTCATTTTATTCCCCCTAAAGACATTCCTTTATTTTAGCATCTAAAATATTTGAGATTGATGCCAGAGATTAACAATGTCTCAGTTAAATGAGAAATGACTGGATAGCAAGTATGCCATTCAGCCAGCTCAACTCTTCTAAGCATGAGTTTCCTTTTAAGTAAATTCTTGAATAAATTGGTTTACGACTTGATGAAATCTTTCAAACATCTCATCAGTAAGGCCATGATGAATAGGAAGTAAAACTCCTCTTTCCATTACCGCATCTGCATTTGGGTAACCCTCGTCACGCGTGACCATTGAAATACCTTTAGTCATAGGTTGACGAACAACATTACCAGTGAATACAACTCTTGTTTGTATATTTCTCTCCTCTAGATATATTTGGAATTGTCTCCTTGAAAACGGAGCAGTTTCTTTTATTAGTATTGGAAATGCCAACCACGCTGTATTGTATTGATCTGATTCAATTGGATTTGAAAAATAACTACTATGTGTTGCAAAGAAATTACATTGCCTCTTAAAATTTTCTTGTCTGGTTTTTATGTTGTTATCAAGCTTTTTTAATTGCGCCAAACCAAATGATGCTCCGACTTCATTTCCCTCTAAATTATAGCCAACTGTTTCAAAAACAAACTTTGCATCATATTCGATACCATCTAAATTAACATTAAATCTATTCTCAATGGACTCACTTTTTTCATCAAATAGAGATGAGCTTCTTCCCCAAGACCTTAAAAGTTTTGCCTTTTCCATAACCCTATCATCATTAATAGCCAAAGCACCGCCATTACCAGCGCAATTGATTATATGAGATCCATAAAAACTTGTGATTGACATATCAGAATAAAAACCAGAGGACTTTCCATCTATAGTCGCACCAAGAGTATCAGCAGAGTCCTCTATAACAATAAGATTATACTTATCTGCTATCTCCCTAATTTTGGGCCAATTACACAAGTTGCCCATTAAATTAGGAGCTAAAATCGCTACGGTCTTATCAGTAATCATTCCTTCAATTTGGGAACAATCGATGTTATAAGTAAGTTCCTCAACATCAACAAATACAGGAACTAAGTTATTTTTAATTAGACAACCTATTGATGTTGAGAACGTCAAAGCTGGCGTAATAACCTCCCCTCCTTCTGGAAAGTTAAATGATTCTACACCTATATATAATGCTGATGAACCTGAATTAACGTACAAACAATGTTTTTTAGAAAAAAGCTCTGCTATTTGTTTCTCAAACTTTCTTGAATAATTCCCCATTTGAGTTGATTCTGAAAGACATTTAACAACTGCTTCGATTTCCTCGTTTCCATAAACCGTCTTTGCATAAGAAATTTGCTTATTGTTTTCCATAATAATACTAAGGTTGATATTTCAGGTAATTATATATGATTAAAAAATAATTTGGACCTTAAAGTATCACCTATAAAATACTTTAAACAAAAGTGGTGCCCGGAGCCGGACTTGAACCGGCACGATATTGCTATCGAGGGATTTTAAATCCCTTGTGTCTACCAATTCCACCACCCGGGCTGATTAGTTATTATCTCCTCTAAAGCTGATATTTTGTTCAAATTCTCTATCTGTCTCTTTATTATATGATGCTCTAATATCATTATTTAATTTAATTGCATTATTTAATAAAATTAATTGCTTTTCAATTTGGTTAGCATACTTAACAAGAGCATCTGAATCTTTTGGAAGACATGCTCCGCCAAAACCAAGCCTTCCATCATGACCTGGCACTTGCATATGAGATTTTCCAATTCGCTTGTCTGTTGATATATATTTTGTAAAGTTTTCCCAATCCTCATTAGCGCCTGATGCATCAAATAATTCTTTTAATTCGTTGAAGAAAATCACTTTAACTGACAGAAAAGCATTGATTGTATATTTTATGAAAGAAGCAGTTAATAAATCAGTAAAAATATAGTTCTTACAGATGCATTTAGTATATTCTTGGTAAAATCCTGAGAGATATTTAGATTCATTTTTATCACCACCAAAAACAATTAATTCTGAGTTAACGAAATCTTCATCGGCATGCTTCTCTCTGAGAAACTCTGGATTATAGATAAATCTTGATGTTTTATTCCCTATTTCCTTTACATAATTTGGAAGTAATGTACTTTTTAATACCACTAAGGATGGAATTCTTAAATCATTAATTTCATCAATAACAGATTTAACAATTGAAATATCTTGAGATTTATTTTCACTCATCGGAGTTGGAACACAAATAAAAATAATTTCTGGAGAAAAATCTTTAAGGTCATTTATATTTGACCCTAACTTTGGATCTATTTGTTTAACCTCAACAGTATCTTTTAAACCATTTAGGAGTGCGGTACCAACGAAACCTAGACCAATAATTGCTACTTTCATTTATTATATGGAGGCTGAGGCCGGAATCGAACCGGCGTACACGGATTTGCAGTCCGCTGCATGACCACTCTGCCACCCAGCCATTTTATTTAATTTTACCCTCATCTCTTAAACGCTCTCTAATCTTTGTTGCGCTAATTGATTCAATATTTGAATCAAAATATTCCTCTTCTATTCTATAACCTACTCCTCTTCCATAGGTTATATTTGTTATATTTGGGACTAGCTGGATAATAAAATCTTTATTGATTTTATATCCAGATATTAAAAGTTTATTGCTAATATCTTCTGATATTTCTTTGAATGAAAATGGATTGTCATTTTGACCTTCTCCACCAGATGAATCTTTAACATCCCTTACTTGAATAACTACCTGGCCAGTTTTTGCTAAAGCTCTCTTAAAGAGTGCCAAATGACCATCATGCCAGGGTTGCCACCTTCCTAAAAGAAGAACTGTAGGTTTTTTTGGATCAAACATTTTTAATTAAGTTCGCAACCTCATTTGGGCTATATTGATTCCAAGCAGATATTTTTAGATTGTAGTTTGAGGGCTCTTCGAAAATCTTATCAGTATCCTTATAATTACTCTCTTTTATTGTATCCATCCATATACAGTAATCAGCATCAAAAATATCTCTTGCCTCTTTTGTTGGGCATATAAAATCACAGATTACCATTCTTCCATTTTCTTTTTCGAAGTCAGCTAAAGCTTTCATTCGAAAGCTCTGTCTTTTTCTGCCTTCATCTGAAAAATCCCAATCATTTGCCATCTCTCTGAGATTATCAGCATTATACCAAGCACAAGATAACTCT
>MDSW01146682.1_pt1 | contig 19514 bp, 21 predicted proteins | sample 811171 | NCBI WGS metagenome assembly MDSW01 (sample SAMN05326641, study PRJNA326480) | marine metagenome | isolation source: seawater | place: Atlantic Ocean: North West | collected 2012 | reverse complement strand
GCCCTGCGTGATCTTGGCTATTCCCCAGAGGAGGGATCAAGAGTGGTGCGCGGCTATCGCGGTCAGACAGTGGAAGCTGAACTGGCAGTGGCAATGAGCGATGGTGGGGATCTTGGCTTTCGCTGGAATGCAGAAACCGGTGCCTATGAATTGGTCACCGATCTCGATCTTTGGAGACAACAAGTGCCGATCGAGCGTTTTCTGTCCAAACTCACTCAGCGCTATGCGTTCAATACTGTTTTGAAAGCAAGCGCTCAAGAAGGGTTTGAAGTGGCCGAACAACGTGATTGTCAGGATGGATCAATCGAGCTTGTTGTGACGCGCTGGGATGCCTAATTCCTGGTTCCGACTGTTGCGTGACCTTTCCTTTTGACCCTTCTGTCGCCTACAGGGCCTCGGCTGTTGAGTCCGATGGTCCGACTGGATCAGAGCCTGTTCTCGGCGGTGCTCTGAGAGAACAAGCTGTTTGGGTGGATGAGGCAGTTTGTATCGGCTGTCGTTACTGCTCTCACGTGGCTTCCAACACCTTTGTGATTGAGCCAAGCCTGGGGCGTTCTCGGGCGATTCGTCAGGATGGCGACAGCACATCCTGCATTCAAGAGGCAATCGAGACTTGCCCGGTGGATTGCATTCATTGGGTTGGCTTTGAGGAGCTTGATGGTCTCCGCGAGCGTCTTGAGGGCATGGAGATGTTGCCTTTGGGTTTGCCCTCTCCCTCACGGCACCGCCGGCAAAAGTTCTGATGGCGGCCGGATTGCCCACCCGGCGTTTTGGGCGCACGGAGTTATCAATCCCGGTGCTTTCGCTCGGGGGCATGCGCTTTCAGCAGAGCTGGACCGATCTCCCTGCAGAAGAGATCAAGCCTGAGTCACAGAAGACGGTTGAAGCCACGCTGCAGAAAGCCGTGGATTGCGGTTTTCACCATGTGGAAACCGCCAGGCATTACGGCAGTTCCGAGCGCCAGATCGGCTGGGCGTTGCCGAAGGCTTGTGATCCGCAACGCCTTCTCCAGACCAAGGTGCCACCCCGTGAAGACCCGGCTGTGTTTGAACGAGAGCTTGAGCTCAGTGTGGAGCGCCTTGGTGGGGCCCGTCTTGATCTGCTGGCGATTCATGGAATCAACCTGTCAGAGCATCTCGACTGGACCATTCGGTCAGGGGGCTGTCTGGAGGTGGTGCGGCGCTGGCAAAGCGAGAACCGCATAGGTCATGTGGGTTTCTCCACCCACGGTCCAACGGACCTGATCCTGAAGGCGATCGCCACCGATCGTTTTGATTACGTCAATCTGCACTGGTACTTCATACGCCAGGACAACGATCTGGCCCTCACGGCTGCGAGGCGCCATGACATGGGTGTTTTCATCATCAGCCCTACCGATAAGGGCGGGCATCTGCATACTCCCTCGCCCAGGTTGGTGGAGCTTTGCGCACCCTTGCATCCGATCGTCTTCAACGATCTTTTTTGTCTCAGTGATCCCAGGGTGCATACGATCAGCGTTGGCCCTTCCCAACCAAGCGATCTTGATTTGCATCTAGAGGCGGTTGCCTTGCTTGATCAGGCTCCTGCTTTGATCCTGCCGATCATTGAGCGGCTCCAATCTGCAGCCCGCATGGCTCTCGGAGATGCCTGGTGTGAGACCTGGCAAGCCGGATTGCCGAGTTGGGAAGACACACCTGGCGAGATCAACCTGCCTGTGTTGCTCTGGTTGCACGGTTTGGTAGAAGCCTGGGGCTTAGAGGGCTATGCCAAGGCCCGCTACGGCCTGTTGGGTCAGGGGTCCCATTGGTTCCCTGGGGCGAATGCCGATCTGCTCGATCGGGATGTGAGTGAAGCCTGCTTAAGAGCTGCACTCACCAAGAGCCCCTGGGCTGATCAGATCCCAACCCTGTTGCGGGGGTTACGGCAACGGGTCGGCGGATGCGCGCAGCAGCGTCTGGCGCAGATCTGATGCATTGCCCTTCCCGTCTTCAACCGCTGTTGGCGCCAAGGGGGAGCTTGGCAGGCAGTCCCACAGCCCGGGGATAGGTTTTGGGACAGGGGCCGGTCGCTTGCAGGCGCAAGAGATGGCGCATGCCTTTTCCCGCTGGCAGTTCCAGAGCATCACGCGCTCTGATCCGAGCTTTGAGGGGGGCCAAGGCTTGTTCCAGCTCCTGCTGATCGTTAACGCTCCAGCGGCCGCGATACAGGAGTGCCTCGCCCTCGTTGCGCAGCAGTGGCACCAGATATTCCGCCACCACAGGGGCCGCCGCTACGGCACGAGCCATGGCCAGGTCAAAGTGGCCGCGGCAGGAAGGATCGCGGCCTGTCAGCTCCACGCGCTCGGTACGAACGGTGACTCTGTCTTTGATGCCAATCGCCTCTGCCATGGCCAGGACTGCGGTGGTTTTTCGGCCGACCGAATCCACCAGAGTGAGTTGGGCCCCCGGCAGGGCAATGGCGACTGCTAGCCCAGGGAAGCCTCCACCGGTGCCCACATCGATACAGCGGCGAGGAGCTGTCGCAGTTTCCAGTTCCTGATGCAGGGGCCAGAGACTGTCAATGATCTGCGACACCCAAAAGTCTTCTCCCTCCAATAGCCGTGTCAGGTTGACGCGGGAATTCCAGCTCAGAAGTTCGCTCTGCAAGGTCTGGAACTGGAGGAGCTGCACCTCGTTTGGAGCCCAGCCCAAGGCGTTCCAAAGTTCAGGACCAGGAACACTAAAAAGGGACGTGGACGGCATGGAGCGCGAAGGACAAGTCTTCCTAGGATGACGCTTGGCCTCCCGCTTCGATGTGGCCTCTGCAGATCGGAGTGTGAGCACCCCACCGACTCATTACGAACGTCTTGGGGTACGGCCAGGAGCTGATAGCCACACACTGCGCCAGGCCTTCCGCAGCCGCAGCAAGGCGCTCCATCCTGATACCACCAGCCTTCCAGCCGCTGAGGCGGCGCGACAGTTCAGGCTGTTGCGCGAAGCCTATGACCAGTTGCAGGATCCCACCCGGCGGGCTGCCTATGACGCGTCCTTGCAGCAGCAGTGCCTTCAACAGCAGCAAGCAGCCGAGAAAGCTCAAGCGACACCTCTCGCTAGTTCGGATGGTTGGGGTCGTGTCGGGGAACGTCGCCCTCTTTCCGGGGGGGAATGGTGGGCACTGTTGCTGTTGCTGCTGGCTCTGATCTTCTGCCTGTTGCTGGGCATCGGTGGCGCCTGGGCCCGAGGCTTGGAACTCCAGGTGCAACCCAGTTGGTTGGTGGCAGATCAGACTTCGGCTCAGCCTTTGATCAAGGTTCGCAGCGATGACCCCACTGCCACCGGGCCAGACACCACTCAATCGCCATTCACTCCGCTCACTTGAAGAATGGCTCAACGAACTCGGTGCCGTTCGCACGGAGTCAGACCCTTGCCTCTGGCATTGGCAACAACCCACATGGTCCGCTCAGATCCGTTTGGACCAGGAAGACCTTCTGGTGACCTGGGAACACACTGGCAGGCCCTGCCAACGCAGCTTCCCCTACGGACTGTCCCGATTGGATGTTGAGGCTGCCATGCGGGCAGGTCCCTGATGGCTTGCCACCAACAGTCTCAAGCGCAGCCGTTGATCCTCCAACCAGCTCGCTTTGATGAGCATGAATGGGTCACAAGGTGGCCTTTGGGATCCCCAATTCTTTGGGCTGCATTAGCGACAGACTTCACTGCGCTCGTCTGCTCCGGTGGAGAGAGGCCCGCAGTTGACCCAGCGCACCAGATTCAACTCCACATCAGTGAATAGAACAAGGATGCCTCCGCAGAGCAGGATGACTGAAAGGGTTGCCCATGTCTGTCGGCGGCTCATGCTCAGTTGCTTGCTTGGGTGAGTACTGCTTTGAACTTAGGGCCGAGATTCTGCTGTTGCCACTCACGTTGCAGGGTCTCTGCATTCAGTGGATTCAGGGGTGGCAGCTGTGCGAGGACCGGCACCTTCCCCAGCTGCTCCAGGGTGCGTGGGTTGTCGGCATGACAGGGGCCATTCAAGATGAGTCCCAGCACAGGAAGGTCCCGGCGCTTTAAGGCCTCGAGGCTGAGCAGAGTGTGATTGAGGGTGCCCAGGCCGCTGTGGGCCACCAGCACGATGGGCAGTTGCCAGCGTTCTAGCTGATCGATTTGCAACCAGTCGCGCGTGAGTGGCACCAGCAGCCCTCCCGCACATTCCACGACAAGTGGCGAGGTCACAGAGGGGAGACGGAGATGGGCGGGATTGATCCGTTTGCTTTCGCGTTCCGCCGCCCAGTGAGGCGAGACGGGCGCTTGGAACACGTAGGCCTCCGGGATCCAGCGCTGCTCGGGCAGGTTCAGCAGCTTGATCACCTGCTGACGGTCACTGCCTTCGCTCAGACCACTTTGCACCGGTTTCCAGTAGCTCGCCCCCAGCCCCTGCACCAACAAGGCACTAACCACCGTCTTGCCGACATCGGTGTCTGTCCCACAGACCACCAGCTGGAGGGGGGATTGTTCAGAGATGGTGGAGGTCATGGTGCTGTTCCGGAGTGTTCAAGCCATTCCTGCACGCGCAACAGCAGATCGGGTACGAGCAAGGCATGGCCACTGCCCTCCAGAGTCCAGATGCTGGGTTTGTGTTGGAGATGGTGCTGGAGATCTTCCAGCAGTTGCCGGCGTGCTTCGGCCACCACAATCGCGTCTGCGCCTGCATTCACCACCAGCACCCTGGCACCGGTGGGAAGACCAGAGGGAAGCGATGCGGTGTCACGGAGCTGTGTGAGATCCGCACGCAGTCGTTGTCTGCCTGCAGTCGAAAGCCCGTCGTGTACAGGGTTTGCTGGTAGCCCGCTTGCAGATTCAGGGGCTGCAGCCCGGTTGAGAAAGGTGTGAAGCATGGTCCTTTCTTGGTCTGTGCCGATGCAGTGGCCCATGCCGATCAGCCCGGTATGCAGGGCTCGTCCGGCTCGCCCTACAGGCACAAAACGGCTGAAGCAGGCCAGCAGCACCACGTCGGTTGACGCTCTGAGCACCGGTTCGGGCAGCAGATGGGGACCAAGAGAGTGGCCGATGATCACGCGGCGCTGTTGTTGGACCGGACTGCGATCGCTGCTCCAGGTGGGCATGAAGGGTGGACGTGACCCGTACCCCCTCTCTCCGTTTTGCCACGTCCACCCATGGTGTTGGAAGCGGCGCTGCCAAGGGCGCCATACACGGCTGTCGCCGCTCCAACCATGCATGGCGATGACTTGTTTCATCGCAGTGTGATTGCGGTCATGGGGCAGCGGTCATTGAGCCTTCGCCAGGCAGTGCAGCAAGAGTTCCAAGGTGTCATCACTCTGCTGCCGATGCAGCACCAGGCGCAGCCTTGCACTGCCCTCCGGCACCGTGGGGGGACGGATGGCAATGCTGAGTAGGCCTGCCTGCTCCAGTTGTTGCTGCAGATTCAGGGCGGTTTGGTCATCGCCCACAAGCAACGGCAGGATCGGGCCACGCCCCCTTGGCCTTGGCCAGCCCGCAGTCGCGATGCGATCGCGCCAGTGCTCAGCACGCTCCACCAACTCCCTGCCCCAGTGGGGGTGAGCCTGGATGAGTTGGAGGGCCGCCAGGGCTGCAGCTGCCAGGGGGGGGGCTAGGGCTGTGGTGTAGCGGAATGCGCCGCTGCTTTGCAGCAGTTGATCTCCCACTTCGTCATCACAAGCGAGAAAGGCGCCGCCACTGCCGAATGCCTTGCCGAAGGTGCCGCTCACCATCGTGACGCCGTGATGGATGTGATCACTGGGCGGTGCAATGGTTGCCGCCAGTCCTTCTCCATTGGGCCCAAGGATTCCGAGGGCGTGTGCTTCATCGACGAGCAGTTGTGCGTCATGGGCACAGCAGAGCGCCACCATGCTCGCCAGATCCGGGCTGGTTCCCTCCATGCTGAACAGACTTTCGGTGATCACCAGCAGCGGCTGGGACGGCCTTGCCCTGCGAATGTTCTCGAGCTGAAGACTGAGATCTCCAAGGTTGTTATGGGCGAACCGCTTGAGCCGGGCACCGCTCGCTTGAACACCCACCAGTAGGGAGTGATGGATGAGCCGGTCGGCCAGCACCGTGGTGTGTCGATCCGTGAGGGCTGTCACCGCCGCAAGGTTTGCTTGAAAGCCACTGGGAAAGAGAAAGGCCCGTTTCCAGCCCAACCAGGACCCCAGAGCGGCTTCCAGCTCCTCATGGACCGGACGGCTACCGCTCACCAGACGCGAACCACCGGCGCCGACCCCTTGATCCTTGATGGCCCGCCAGGCGGCCTGTTGCAGCAGGGGATGTCGGGCCAGATTGAGATAATCATTGCTCGCCAGATCAAGCAGGCCCTGATGGGATGGGTGGGTGCCGGAGGGTCGCAGGCGATCCGATCCGGGCTTGGGCACCCAGGTGCGCAGGCTGCGGCGGCGAGCGGGCGGGATGCTGGCCATCGATTCACTTTGGATCACGCCTGTCGGTGTGAGGCCATGGCCTCCCTAGGATCTTGGCCATGGCTGATCATGATTCACCCTCTGCGCAGTCTGCAATCAATGGGGTGATTGACCTCGAGCAGCTGTTTTCCTTCGCACTGGATGACTTCCAGCTTGAAGCGATCGATGCCCTCAATCAGGGACAGTCGGTCGTGGTGAGTGCTCCCACAGGCTCAGGAAAGACCTTGGTGGGTGAATATGCCATTCACCGCGCCATCGCGCACGGTCAGAAGGTGTTTTACACCACCCCTTTAAAAGCACTGTCCAATCAGAAATTACGGGATTTCCGCGAGCAGTTCGGTCAAGACAATGTTGGCCTGATGACCGGTGATTTGAGCGTCAATCGCGACGCCAGGGTCGTGGTGATGACAACCGAGATCTTCCGCAACATGCTCTATGCGGAAGTGGACAAGGGCAACGATCCCCTCGCCGATGTTGAGGCTGTGGTCCTCGACGAGTGCCATTACATGAATGATTCTCAGCGCGGCACCGTTTGGGAGGAATCGATCATTCATTGCCCGCCATCGGTCCAGTTGGTGGCGCTGTCAGCCACGGTCGCCAATGCAGGTCAACTCACCGATTGGATTGAGCGTGTTCATGGGCCGACAAGGCTGGTCTTGAGCGATTTCCGTCCGGTGCCGCTGCAGTTCAGCTTCTGCAGTGCCAAGGGATTGCATCCTCTGCTGAATGAAGCCGGTAATGGTTTGCATCCCAACTACAAGGTGTGGCGTGCTCCCAAAGGTCACAAGCGCAAGGGTCGCTCCCCAAAACCACCGCAGCCAGAACCGCCACCGATCAGTTTCGTGGTGGCCCAGATGGCAGAGCGGGACATGCTTCCGGCGATCTATTTCATCTTCAGCCGGCGCGGATGCGATAAGGCTGTTCGCGATCTCGGCGTGCAGTGCCTCGTCTCGACAGAAGAACAATCCCGGATCGCTGCGCGTTTGCGGGCCTATACCCTTGCCAACCCGGAAGCCGTGCGTGACGGGCTCCATGCCGATGCCCTGCTGAGAGGGATTGCTGCACACCATGCCGGTGTGCTTCCGGCTTGGAAAGAGTTGATTGAAGAGCTGTTTCAGCAGGGATTGGTGAAGGTGGTTTTTGCCACCGAAACCCTGGCTGCCGGCATCAATATGCCTGCCAGGAGCACTGTGATCGCTTCATTGTCGAAGCGCACAGAACGGGGCCATCGCCCCTTGATGGCCAGTGAATTTCTGCAGATGGCCGGTCGTGCGGGGCGCCGCGGTCTCGACTCCAAGGGTTATGTGGTCACTGTGCAAAGCCGCTTTGAGGGGGTCCGTGAGGCGGGGCAGTTGGCCACCAGTCCTGCGGATCCGCTGGTGAGTCAGTTCACCCCCAGTTATGGCATGGTGCTCAATCTGCTTGCCCGCCATGACCTCTCGAAGGCGCGGGAGTTGGTCGAGCGCAGCTTTGGGCGCTATCTGGCAAGCCTCGACTTGGTGGAGGAGGAGGAGATCCTCAATCAGTTGCGTCTTCAGCTCGGCCAACTCCAGGGCACGTCAGGAGATGTGCCTTGGGAAGACTTCGAGGATTATGAGAAACGGCGTGGACGCCTGCGCGAGGAGAGGAGACTGCTGCGCATCCTGCAGCAGCAGGCCGAGGAAACCTTGGCCAATGAACTCACCCTGGCGCTTCAGTTCGCCAGTACCGGAACGCTGGTGAGTCTGAAGGCCCCCCAACTGCGCGGTGGTGTCACCCCAGCGGTGATTGTTGACAAGCTCGATGGCCCGGGTCAGTTCCCATTGCTGCTCTGCCTGACGCACGACAATGTCTGGCTGTTGCTGCCCTGTCAGGCGGTCGTGAGTCTGCATGCAGAGCTCAGCTGCCTCCAGGTGGACAGTGTCACCGCTCCCGACCTCCATCGAGCTGGCGAGTTGCGTCATGGTGACCAGCAGAGCGGTGGTCTTGCTCTGGCAGTGGCGCATATGGCCCAACGCCATGACATGACAACGCCCCAATACGACCTGGCTGGTGAGGTGCTTTCCCAGGCCAGGCTGGTGAAGGAGTTGGAGGAGGATCTGGAGGCGCATCCCGCTCACCGCTGGGGTGATCGGCGTCAGCTCAAGAAGCATCGCCGGCGTATGGAAGAGCTAGAGATCGAGATCGGCGAACGCCAGCAGCTCTTGCATCATCGGGCCAATCGCCATTGGGACACCTTCCTGGCCCTGATCGAGATCCTTCAGCACTTTGGTTGTCTTGACGATCTTCAGCCCACGGAGATTGGCCGAACCGTTGCAGCCCTTCGGGGTGATAACGAGCTCTGGCTTGGTCTGGCCTTGATGAGCGGCCATCTGGATGATTTGCCGCCACAAGAGTTGGCAGCAGTGTTCGAGGCGATCAGCACTGAAGTGAACCGGCCGGATCTATGGAGTGGTTTCCCGCCCCCGCCGCGAGCTGAGGAGGCTTTGCATGATCTGATGGGACTTCGCCGCGAACTGTTGCGGGCCCAGGAACGTTCCAACGTGGTGGTGCCTGTGTGGTGGGAGCCCGAGCTGATGGGGCTGGTCGAGGCGTGGGCCAATGGCTGCGCCTGGAATGACCTCATCGCTAACACCTCCTTGGATGAGGGCGATGTGGTGCGAATCATGCGGCGAACGGTGGATCTTTTGGCCCAGGTGCCCTACTGCGAAGCGATCAGCGAGCAGCTGCGCAGTCATGCCCGTCAGGCGCTGAGGGCGATCAACCGCTTCCCTGTGGCTGAAGCCGAGGATCTGCTCAAGACTGGTGAGGGACTCAATCCTGCGACTGAACGGGCAGCTTGACCAGCTTTCCCCTTAGCCGTGGGGGATGGTCATGGCGGCCGGATCGACGATGCGATCGAAGTCTTCGGCGCTGACATAGCCGAGCTCTAGGGCTGCATCGCGCAAACTTGAGCCCTGTTCATGGGCATATTTAGCGATAGCGCTGGCTTTGTCGTAGCCAATCACCGGTGCCAAGGGGGTCACCAGCATCAGCGACTGCTCAACGTCGCGCTGGATTCGGGTGTTGTTGGGCGTGATCCCTTCCACCATCGCGACCCGGAAGCAGCGGCTGGCATCCGTTAGCAACGTGATGGCCTGCAGCAGGTTGAAGCCGATCAGTGGTTTGTAGACGTTCATTTGTAGATGGCCACCGGCGCCTGCCATGGCCACCGCTGCATCCAGACCGATCACCTGGGTGCATACCATCGCCATGGCTTCACACTGCGTGGGGTTCACCTTGCCAGGCATGATTGAGCTCCCGGGCTCGTTCTCTGGGAGATGCAGTTCCGCCAGGCCGGCGCGGGGTCCGCAGGCAAGCAGGCGGATGTCGTTGGCGATCTTGAGCAGGCTCACAGCCAGCAGTCGGAGTTGCCCCATGGCGTTGACCAGGCCGTCATGGCTCGCCATCACGGCGAATTTGTTCGGTGCGGAGCTGAAAGGCAACCCCATCAGGCGGGCTAATTCCGCGGCGGCTTGGTCCGCATAGCCATCGGGGGCATTGAGGCCTGTGCCTACGGCGGTGCCCCCGAGCGGCAGCAACAGCACTTCCTTCAGGCTGGCGTTGATGCGCACAGACGCAGTGTTGATTTGATCTCGCCATGCGGAGGCCTCTTGCCCCAAGGTGAGAGGTACCGCGTCCTGGAGGTGCGTGCGGCCGATTTTCACGATGCTTCCCCAGGCCTCAGCTTTGGCCGCAAAGGTTTGGCTCAGCCGTTGTAGTTCAGGTAATAGACGGTGGCAGATCCCATCAGCTGCGGCGACGTGAATCGCTGCTGGGAAGGCGTCGTTGGTCGATTGCGACTTGTTGACGTGGTCATTGGGATGGACTGGTTGATGGCTGCCGAGCTCTTCTCCTGAGCTCAGTGCTGCCAGATTGCTGATCACCTCGTTGAGGTTCATGTTGGTCTGGGTCCCGCTGCCGGTCTGCCAGACCCGAAGAGGAAATTGATCGTCGTGTTGGCCTTCTGCAATAGCGGCAGCAGCGTCAACAATCAAATCGCGTTTCGCTTCGTCCAGGACACCAAGTTTGGTGTTGACGATGGCTGCCACCTGCTTGATCCTTGCCAGGGCATGGATCAGCTCAGTTGGCATCCTGTCGGCAGCAATGTCGAAGTTCTGCAGAGACCGTTGGGTTTGAGCGCCCCATAGGGCTTCAGCAGGCACCTCAACAGGCCCCATGCTGTCGGTTTCGACCCGTGTCGCTGCCACCATCAGTTCGTCTCGCCCCGCTGCGACGCACTTGCACACGTCTTCATCCTGCCAGCAGGGCTTGGACGACCGACTCTGGTGTTGGTCAGCTGTCTTCAGCTGTCTGGTCTAGGTCGCAGCACCAGCCAGGTCACAGCCGCTAAGCCTGACAGGCTCACGACCACGTAAATCCAGTCGGCATAGGGGGTCCAGAACATCGGCTGAGCGGGTGATCAGAGCCCCAGGCGTGACCAGATCACCCCTAGGTTGGCCTGGTGTAGATCGGTGCTGAAGCAGGCCGCCAGTTGTTCGGGATTGAGCTTGTTGGTCACATCGGGGTCGGCTTCTAAATTGCCGCGGAAATCACCACCGTCGGTGTTCCAGGCCGTATGGGCGTTGCGTTGCACGACTCGGTAGGCATCCTCACGGCTCATGCCGGCATCGACTAATCCAAGTAGGACTCGCTGGCTAAACACCACGCCGCCGTAGACGTTCATATTGCGGCGCATGTTGTCGGGATAGACCCCAAGTTGGGAGACGACGGCGGTCATCTCTCTCAGCATGAAGTGAAGGGTGACAGAGCAGTCGGGCAGCATCATTCGCTCGGTGGAACTGTGGCTGATGTCGCGTTCATGCCAGAGCGCCACGTTTTCCAGTGCTGCCACCACGTAGCTGCGCAGTACGCGCGCCAGACCGCTGATCCGCTCGCTGCGAATCGGATTGCGCTTGTGAGGCATGGCTGAACTGCCTTTCTGTCCCTTGGCGAAGCTCTCCTCCACCTCAAGCACGTCAGTGCGTTGCAGGTTGCGGATCTCGGTGGCGAATCGGTCGAGAGACGCTCCCACTAGTGCGAGTGTCTGCACGTAATCGGCATGGCGATCGCGTGAGATCACCTGAGTGCTGGCGGTGTCTGGGGTGAGGTCCAGCCGCTCGCAAGTCAGGCGCTCCACTTCAGGGTCGGTATTGGCGTAGGTGCCCATGGCACCGCTGATCTGGCCGACGGCCACATCCCGCTCAAGTCGCTCAAGCCGCTCTGCGTTGCGGCGGGTCTCCGCTAGCCAGCCAGCCAGTTTGAAACCAAAGGTGATCGGTTCGCCATGAATGGCGTGGGAGCGACCGATCATCACGGTGGCCTTGTGGTCGATCGCCAGCTTGGCGATCGCCTGATCCAGATCGGCGAGTTCCTTTCGCAGCAAGCGAACCGATGCCTTGAGCTGCAAGGCAACGCCGGTATCCAGCACGTCGCTGCTGGTCATGCCGACATGAATGAAGCGTCCTGCATCACCCACGTGTTCGTTCACATTCGTGAGGAAGGCAATCACATCGTGACGAACCTCCGCCTCGATCTCGAGGATCCGCTCCGGCTCGAAGGCGGCCTTGGTCCGGATCTCCTCCATCGCGTCCTCAGGCACGCGCCCGAGGCTGCAGTTCGCTTCACAAGCGGCAACTTCAACGTCGAGCCAGCTCTGGTATTTGGCTTTATCAGTCCAGAGGTTGCCCATTTCGGGCAGGGTGTATCTCTCGATCAAGGCCAGCGCGTGGCAACGACGTCACCAATGTATGGCCCTGCCTTCAGGCTGAATGCAGCCGCTGGTGCTCCACTTCCCACTGCACATGCTGGCCCCAGGCCTGCTGCCGCACTAGGCAACGACCGCCACGGCAGTGGATGACCTGAAAGGGAGGAAGGTCTGAGGGATGGTTATCGAGGGTCACGAAACTACCGGGGTGCAGCAGTTCGAACACGTCGTGCTTTGGAGCTGGGGAGACGGCGCTGAGAACGCGTTCAGCCCGGTTTCGGCCGTGGCGATGGCTGCGGGGAGGCTGACTAGCTGACACGTCCCGATGGGCGGATTGGGTTGATCTTCCCGGAGGTCATCCAGGCTTTGGACTTACCCCCCGGATTTGTTCGGTTTTCTCCTCTGCTTTTATGACGAAATGGCACATAAGACCCGTTTGGACCAGCATTTGCTGACGCTGGGCCTGGTGCCAACCAGGCAGCAGGCTCAGCTGTTGATTCGTGCAGGCAAGGTTCGTGATGGAAGCGGGCTGCTGCTGGATAAGCCTGGCCAGCAGGTGGCCATGGATCTCACGGTGACTGTGGAGCAACCCCCACGTTTTGTCTCCCGTGGAGGAGAGAAATTGCTGAAGGGGCTCGAGGTGTTTCCTCTGACAGTTGAGGGTCGCGTTTGTCTGGATGGTGGGATCTCTACCGGTGGATTCACCGATTGCCTTTTGCAGCACGGTGCGCGTCGGGTCTATGGAATTGATGTGGGCTATGGCCAGACGGCCTGGAGCCTGCGCACCGACCCCAGGGTGGTGCTGCGAGAACGCACCAATCTGCGCAGGCTCACCCCCGAAGAGATGTATGGACCTGATGATCCCCGCCCCGACTTTGCGGTAGCGGATGTCTCTTTCATTTCGCTAGGTCTGGTGATGCCAGCGATTCAGGCCTTGCTTGCCCCTTCGGAAGCCGAAGCCGTGCTGCTGGTGAAACCCCAGTTTGAAGTGGGTCGTGAACGGGTGGGGAAGGGAGGAGTCGTCAGAGATCCTGGGGCCCATCGCGATGCTTTGCGTGGAGTGATTCAGGCTGCATCTGGTCTCGCTTGGCAGGCTTACGGACTCGTTGGCTCGCCCATTACCGGACCGGCCGGCAATCACGAATATCTGCTCTGGTTGCGCGCCGGGCGCCCGGATCTGGTCTGGTTGTCTGGTTCACGCAAGGGTCAAGCTGTGACCGAGGTCGATGACACAGACATCGCCAGAGTGGTGACTACCACCCTGGCGAAGGCTGAATGAAGTCATCCGAGCGGGTGGACGTGTCGTCAGAGAGCGGTGCCGTCGCGCTCACCAGTGCGGATTCTCAACACGCTGTCGACTGGGGAAATGAAGATCTTGCCGTCGCCGATCTCTCCTGTTTTGGCGGCCTCAGCGATGGCGTTCACGACGGCCTCAACATTGCTGTCATCGATCACAACCTCGATCTTCAGTTTCTGTAGGAATTCAACGGTGAATTCAGATCCGCGGTAGCGCTCCACCTGGCCTTTCTGGCGTCCGAAGCCGCGTACTTCGCTCACGGTCATGCCAACGATGCCGGCGTTGACCAGGGCGAGTTTGACGTCCTCAAGCTTGAAGGGGCGAATGATGGCCTCGACTTTTTTCATGGACGGCGATCGATAATTTCGAGTGTTAAAAGTTTGTCAGAAACGGCCTGCTTTCGGTAGAGCCTGCACCGGAAGATATTGCAGGATGAATTGAAAAGGTCTCTCTGAGGTTTCGCCCATTAGGACTCAGCCTCGGAGAGAGGATTGTGCTGGCTGCTACTGATTCAGGAGTCCAAGCTGCTCTGGGCCTCTTGGCGGCGATGGTGATACACGCTGCCTCGGTAATGGAGCTCTACGTGTGGATCGGGCGCTGCAGCGTCGTGTCGCAGAGGAGCTTCGTAGTGCAGGCCACGGTAGGTGTGATCAACCTTGGCTCTGCTGGCCTGTTCGTGCTTGCTGGGGTCGTACTGGATCCCGCGATAGGTGCGCAGTTGAGTGGTCATGGTGGGCAACTCGAAGGGATGAACCTTGTCCCGGCTTTGTCCGGGTCCGCTTCGATAGAAGGAGCGTTGCTTCGCCTTGCGGACTGGCTACTTCCTGCTGGTGGGTCGGTGCAAAGCACCGCTGGAGCTCAACGTTTTGTCCTTCATTATCATTTTATCGAGATGCCGCTGTTCATGGTGAACATTTGATCATTCCTTCATGGATATTTCCTGAAGGAATGTGGTGGCGGTGGGCTTGCCCTGAGCCTTAGTGTTCGACTTGTCTGTTGCCGACCTGTGAGCCAAGTCGCCCCTGATGCCACGCGCACGCCTCTATATGGGGAGAGGTCGATTGCCGATGCAGAACTGATCTGCTTTGAGAACCCTCGCCCAGGACGGCCCTACGAGGTCTCGATCGAACTGCCAGAGTTCACCTGCCTGTGTCCGTTTTCGGGGTATCCCGATTTCGCTGTGCTCCGGTTGCTCTATCAACCGGGGCCGAAAGTGGTTGAGCTCAAGGCGATCAAGCTCTATATCAATAGTTACCGCAACCGGACGATTTCCCATGAGGAAGTAGCCAATCGGATCCTGGATGATCTTGTGGTGGCCTGTGAGCCGGTGTGGATGCAGCTCGAAGCCGATTTCAATCCCAGAGGCAATGTGCACACGGTTGTGCGTGTCACGCACGGATTTCGTCAGCCCTGCTAAGCAAAGTGGGGAACTCCTGCGCAAAGCCGCTCAGATTGCGGTTGCAAAGTCCGGCGATGTGTAATTTCTGATGCTTGGGGTCTTCCACGGCCCAAAGTTGACGGGTGGCTACCAGGCTCAGGCCCCCCCCCAGAAGGGTGATGGCGAAGCCGGAGTAAACCAGGGGCACCCCAGGGTCGCGCTTCAGCAACAGTCCGCTCGCGGGCATCACCTCGACCACCCTCAAGGGCAGGCCATTGACTTCGACGGAGGAACCACCTGGGCGCAGGTTGGTGATCAGCTCGCCGCCCTCCCCGAACACCTGAACCGGCCCGGCTTCGCTCCCTAAGGTCAGGAGCACAGGTTCGCTCCCATCGGGGCGGGTTGGTAGGACAAGGCCCCAGAGCTGGTCTCCGAGCTCAGGGAAGTTCTGGAGCGGCAGTTGCAGCAGGGGGCTTCGGCCCAGCTGAACTGTGATTGTGGCGAGGGACCAATCCGCTTGATAAACGGTCATGCCGCGATATCGCAGCGGGTGATTGACACTGATTTCTTTGAAAACCGCCTCCTGATCCCCTGGGGGTTGAAGCGAGAGTTGCGAACGAAACTGTTCGGTTCGTCCCGCCGGGTCACGTTCAATCGTGAATTGATCGAGCCTGAGCGTGAGCTGGCTGTTACCGGACCTGTCGAGAAGGTCAAGGCTGCGGCCTGGCGCCAGAAACCGTTCCAGTCGATTGCCTCCGAGGGACCCCCAGGCCGCCCCGAGCATCAGCAGGACCATCCCGGTATGCACCAGGAGAGGCCCTACGCGGCCCACCACCCCACGCCGGGCTGCCAGCCGACCTTGCTGTTCCTGAACCTGCCATCCCTGCGCTCGCAAGCTGGTCGCCAGATTGGTGATCCCCTTCTTCGGATCAGGGCTGCTCACCGTTTCGGCGAGCGCCATTTTGCTGAGTTGTCGGGGTTCGCAGTAGTCGATCCAGCGCAGGGCGGATTGCAGTGCAGGCCATTGACGCCGCCAGCTGCAGAGCATGAGCGCCACACCGAGCCAGCCAAGGAGGCCTAGGAACCAACCACTCGAATAGACATGATCCAGCTGCAATTGCAGCATGCGCTCGCCGTTGATCACTCCCAGCCAAGGGTCGGCATTGAATCGCTCCAGATAGAGAGCAGGGTCTTCCCCCTGGGGAAGGATGGTGCCGATGGCGCTAGCGCTGGCAATGAGCAAAAGGAGAAGGATGGCCAGCCGCAGGTCGGAGAGCAGGGCTGCGAGGCGTCGGAGCAGTGTCATCGATCAGCTCCAGCGGGCCAGAAGGGTGAGCATGCCAGTGCAGATCAACACCACACCACTGATGGGTGGAACCCATCGGCCGATCGGTCTCAATGCCAGCAGCTTGGGCACACTGGCGGCAGCACTGCCGGCGACCAGCAAGGGCAGCACTTGGCCGACCCCGAAGCTTGTGAGGAGCAGCACGCCCACGAGTGGTCTGCCGCTTGTGGCAATCCAGCCCAGCAACACCGCCAGCACAGGCGTTGTACAGGGCGACGCTGCTAAGCCGAAGGCGAGTCCGGCTGCGATCGGTGCCAGGGGGGCTGGCACTCGCTCAGTCCAGCGGATTGGATCCGGGCCTGAAGGAAGGGGGAGCCGAACCAGGCCAAGCAAATTGAGTCCCATCACCACCGCCAGCAGGCCGACGAGGCTTGGCACCACATCCGGTACCTGGCCATAGATGCGGCCGACCAGTCCGCTGAGGCTGCCCAGCACGACCAAGGCGCCCACGATGCCCGAGCAAAACAGCAGGCTGCGTTGCCAGCCTGGCTGCTGGCCCTTGAAGCCAGCAAGATAGGCAAGGGTTACCGGAAGCAAGGAGAGCGAACAAGGCCCCAGGCTGGTGAGAGCACCGCCCGCAAAGACAAGCCCGATGGTGAGAGGACCGGGCTGATTGAGCGCCTGGGTGAGCAGCTGCTCACTGCTGCGCGCCAGATCCGACAGATCCAGGGAAGCAATCGCCAGGAGGGAAACGTGAATGGTCGCTGCCGGAGCATCCGGAGTGCGCTTGATGGATCACCCTATCGACTTGGCGCCAGGTGCTGATTAGAGCGCTCGTTGGCTCGCCTCGGTCGGCGTCCTCCCACGAGACTGGTGGATTCAAGCGAACAGCGGATCAGAAGGCCTGCCACCAGAAGGCTGGAGAGCAGAGAGTTGCCGCCGTAACTCACCATCGGTAATGGCAGCCCCGTTGTCGGCATGGCACCAGAAGCAACGGCAAGATTCATCAAGGATTGGCCGATCAAGAGGGTGGTGCAGCCAATGGCGGTGAGTCTCGTCTGATTGCTGCGGCAACGCAGGGCAACGCGCAGCCCAAGAAATGCCACCAGCATCAAGAACAGCAGCAGCATGACTGATCCGATGAATCCGAATTCTTCGGCATAGACAGCGAAGATGAAATCGGTGCTCTGAATGGGCAGGTACTGCAGTTTCTGGGTGGACAGTCCGAAGCCTTGGCCGACAATGCCTCCGGAACCGATCGCCAGAAGGCTCTGGACCAGTTGGTAACCATCGCCCTGGGGGTCTTGCCACGGGTTGAGGAAGGAGACCACCCTCAGCCGCTGGTATTCGTTGATCATGATGCTGCTGACCCCGAGTGCAGCGCCGACCAGTGCTGTTCCAAACAGGCTGCGAAGACGAAGGCCGGCAGAAAAAGCCATGAGCCAGAGCAGGAGTCCCGTCAGGGCCGCTGTACTCAGATTCGGTTGTTTGAGAATCAGCAGTATCAAAGCCCCGAAGCTGCCTAGCCAGAGCAACTTCTGATCCACAGCACTGCGTTTCCAGTGCGCAAATAAGTTGGCTGCCTGTAGTACCACGAAGGGTTTCACCAGCTCGGATGGCTGAATCTGCATCGGACCGATCGGTAGCCAGCGGCTAGCGCCATTGACTGGGTCCCCAAAAAGAAGCGTGGCGGCTACCAGTAGACAGCCGATCCACAGAGCTGGGCCGGCCACTTTCATCCAACGTCGTAGGTCGGTGCTGACAGCAAGACTGAGGAGGCCCCAGCTTGCGACCATCCAGATCACTTGTCTTTTGAGGTAATAGGCCCCTTCTCCCATCTCACGACTGGCAACCCACCAACTGGCAGAACCCAGGATGAGAAGTCCTGCAACGCTCCAGATCAGCGTGAGAGTCAGTAGCAGGCGCGCTTCGGCAGGCCAGAGAGACCAGTCAAGGGGCAGCATGCGGGACCAGATGCTGCTGGCCTTTGGCACCGCATCTGCTGCGGCGCTGATCCGAGCCTGTCGCGAGGAAGCCCTCCGTCGGGAGTTCAAGCTTTTGCGGGACAAAGACTCAGGATCTGATTCAGTCCATTCAGCCGTTTTAAACCGTGTTTGCCAAGGCATGGAAGCAAAAAAAAGCCCGGTCATTGACCGGGCTTGGAAACGAATTGGTTTGGTGGTGACTCTTAGTTGCCCACGTTGACCTGACGGCCACCTGTGCAGAGCTCAACTTTGATGATTCGTCCACCTTGCTTCTGGATTCGCTGTTGTTCAGCGAACCAACTGTCGTAGGGCACCCACTTGGTGAAGAAAGTGTTTTGCAACTCGCGTTGCGTGCGCACTTTCTCAGGGCTGGGAATGCAGGCCGTAACTTTGAACAACCGCATGGTTCTCAGTTGCCGAGACCAGAGCAGATGTAATCCAGGTAAACGCCCATCTCCTTGCCAGCATCTGCGCCGACGAGGGTGGCAACCACCTCCTTCATTGCCTGGATGGCCTGAACGGTTGCGCCAATGGGAACACCCAGGGAGTTGTAAGTCTCCTTAAGACCGTTGAGAACACGCTCATCAAGGATGGAGGTGTCACCGGCCAGCATGGCGTAGGTGGAGTAGCGCAGGTAGTAATCCAGATCGCGGATGCAGGCTGCGTAGCGGCGGGTGGTGTACATGTTGCCGCCTGGGCGGGTGATGTCCGAGTACAGCAGTGCCTTGGCGACGGCATCACGGATGATGCCGGAGGCGTTAGAGCTGATGGTGGCTGCGGCACGAACGCGCAGCTCACCACTGGAGAAATAGGACTCAAGGCTGGTCATCGAAGCCGTGTCCAGGTACAGGCCCTGGACGTCGGACTTATTGATGACGTTGGTGATGGCGTCTTGCATGGATCCGTAGGAAGAGCGTTGTCAGTAGGAGGGACAGGGGATCAGGCGAGGGCGCCCACCACGTAGTCGAAGTAGAAACCGGCTTCCTCTGCATCTGAGCCGGTCAGCAGGCCCATGGCGACGGTCTTCATTTCACGCACGGAGTCTGCGAGGGCTTCGAGGGGGGTGCCTAGGGACCGATAGAGCTCCTTCGCGCCAATCACGCCAATCTCTTCGATTGGGGTGATGTCACCGGCGACGATGCCGTATGTCACCAAGCGGAGGTAGTAATCCATGTCCCGCAGGCAGGTCGCGGTCATTTCCTGACCGTAAGCATTGCCGCCAGGGGAGATGACATCTGGACGCTTCTGGAAAAGCTGACCACCAGCCTGCTTGACGATGCGCTCTCGGCTCTCACAGAGAACCTGGGCAACACGCAGGCGTCGTTCGCCGCCGTTAACGAAAGCCTTGATCTGGTCGAGTTCGCCAGGGCTGAGGTAGCGGGCTTCGGCGTCCGCGTTGATGATCGAGTTGGAGACGATGCTCATGCAGTTCTGC
>MDSW01211884.1_pt1 | contig 19515 bp, 22 predicted proteins | sample 811171 | NCBI WGS metagenome assembly MDSW01 (sample SAMN05326641, study PRJNA326480) | marine metagenome | isolation source: seawater | place: Atlantic Ocean: North West | collected 2012 | reverse complement strand
TCTAGAGTCCTTCAGATCGAAGGCGGAGGGACCATTTTGGCCACTATCCAGATTCCTCCGCCGGCATGATCCGGTTCAGGTTCAGCGGGTGATTCTCAGACCGGTCATGCCGGACACCCCGTTGGATAGCCCCTGAAATCTAGTTGTCCGAGGCAGTGTTGTCAATTCATTGACGGGCGCTTTTATTTTTTGAAATGAAACGCTCAACAATATCAATTGCCATTTTTGTTCTTTTCTCGCCACTGCCTTTGATAATCCTCATATTGAGCTGCTCTTTAATCATAAGATCTGAAAAATTTGTGTGCACCTGACGCCGCGCCTCGACTGAACCCTGATCTCGAAAAAGTGGCTCTGGCTGCCAAGGGAGATCAATGTCGCAAAGCAGGTAGAGATCAGAAGCTAGTAATCGTGCTTTTTCCAAAATCCAATCAGGTGACGCTTGGTAGTAGTATTTCGAGTAGACAACAGTTGAGAAGAGGTCGGTGTCATGCAGGATTAAATTTTTGGCACTATGAATTGCTTTTTCTTGCAGACTTATTTGAGAAAGCGCGATCGGGACGACATCGGATGCCTGTAACTGCCGGGGGTGTTTTTCGACATATAGCCGGGCAGATTCCTCCGAGTAAGTGCAGTCAAAAAATTGTGAGAGGCGTCGCGTTAAATAGGTTTTCCCAGTCGATTCACTGCCGGTCACTACAATTCGAGGCAACGGAACGGTGTTTTTCATTGATAGACTGCCTTAAAATTCACAATTATCCTTACAAAGTCAATTTAGTAGCTTACGTTATGTCGCTAACAGTTGAGTAATCCACAAATTTCGCTCATGTCAAAATCCTGTTCTGTAATCGATCATCCGCTTGTGCAGCACAAACTCACGCTCATGCGCGATAAGAGATGCCCAGCAATACGCTTTCGACAACTTATTCGTGAAATTGCCGTCATTCTGGCTTATGAAGTAACCCGCGACTTGCCTTTGGAAGAAATCGAGATCGAAACACCGCTTGAAACTATTTCCGCACCCATTCTGTCAGGCAAGAAAATATGTCTAGTTTCAATTCTTCGGGCTGGTAATGGTTTGCTTGATGGCATGTTAGATCTTCTTCCTTCTGCGAGAGTGGGACACATTGGCCTTTATCGTGATCCAGAAACACTGGAGGCTATCGAGTATTACTACAAGGTACCCGACGATATCAGTGAGCGCCAGGTCATTATTGTCGATCCCATGTTGGCGACCGCTAATTCGCTTACGGCTGCTGTAACGCGCTTGAAAGATGATAGTCCGAGACGGCTAAAAGTCGCTTGTCTGCTGGCAGCGCCAGAGGGGGTCAGGTCGTTTCATGATTCTCATCCCGAGGTGCCGATTACGACAGCTGCGCTTGATCGTCAGCTGAACGAGCATGGCTATATTCTTCCGGGCTTGGGTGATGCCGGAGACCGGATCTTTGGAACACGCTGAGCAATGAAAATTTTAACGATGTTAACCGTTGGTTCGCCGAGATTAAGCGCATTCCTGGTTTGTGGCGTAACTCTTTTTGGCATAATTTTTTTTTCGGACTTTGCCGAGGCTAACGAATCGACGGTTTTCTCACTCACGCAGCAAGGTTGGGAAATTGTTTTTCATTCAGAGCGGCGTGAAAGTTACCCTGGGGAGCCGCCTTATGAGGCGCTAGAGCGCGTGGTGTTGGTGACGGAGTATCATCTTGAAAACGCGGGTCAAAAAATGGTGTGTTTTTTAAGTTACGACAGTCAAAAAGATCGTCAGAGTGAAACATGTGCGGTGCAATAGTATAAAAAACCGGGGATTCAAACACTTTAAGACATGATTGAAGCAATACAAAAATTTTTTAGCGCACGAATCGAAACAAAAGAGGGTGATGAGGAGAAAGAAACCGCTGCTCGGGTTGCAGCTGCTGCATTGCTTTTTGAGGCTGCAATGTCAGATTATCAGCTCGATGATGTTGAACGTCAGACGATCAAAGACCTCATTATCGAGCAGTTTAATCTTGATCAGTCCGATGCGATGACTTTGATAACCCTTGCGGAAGATCAAGCGAAAGAAGCAACAGGCCTGCATGGTTTCACCACGCTAATTAATCAGAACTGGTCTGAAACAGAACGTGTGAACCTGATGGAGAAAATGTGGCGAGTGGTTTATGCCGATGGACGTCTTGATGATCATGAGCTCCATTTAATGCGAAAAATCCAACGCTTACTTCATATTCCCCAGATCGACTATGTTGCTGGAAAATTACGCAACAAGCCAAGTACCCCTTGAATGAATCGATGAAAATTGTGCTCGAGTGTTTTTCGATAACACCCTTCCGGCGTTAAGCCGCTCGCGTCAGCCTTTAGACGAGTGACCGGCCGCTCAACCATCCGGAATAATAATGATGATGTCTGTAATTGATCGTCTTTTTTGCGCCAGGATATTACCCAAAGAAATATTGATTAAACCGTCTGTAATCGTCACGGTTTTTTGCCTAAGTTTTGCTTTACATCTTTCGGCCAGTATTTTTAGCGAAGGGCGCACTCACCCGGATTCTGATTATCAAATCCTAGAGTTTGCTAATTTCAAGGTGGGTAATGAATCAAATTTGACCCTGCCGTGGGAGTTCTTTGAACAAATTAGGCCGGCTTTGCAGCCCGCGCTTGCCTTCGTTGTGCATGAATCAGTTGGCAATGGTGAGCCATTTCAAACTGCATTTTTTTTACGTCTAATGTCGGCGGTACTGGGTTTGGCGAGCTCTTGGTCGTTGTGTTTTTATGCCTTTCGCTGGCTCACAGAGAGATGGGCGCAGTATTCATTGATTATGCTTACAGGGTTTTTTTGGCTACTTCCTGTCTTGAATGCGCGATTTGCCTCTGAAACCTGGGCTGCTGCCTTTTTGGCGATTAGTATTGTGCTCGTACACCGCACTTGCGAGATGGAGGGGCAGCGCCGAATCGGCTGGGCGATTTTCTCCGGGCTTAGTCTTGCAATCTTGTTTTATCTCCGCTTTCCCGTCGCATTTGCGATTCTAGGGCTCGGGCTGTGGGTTCTTTTTATTGCCCGACCTGGCATCAGGGTGCTTAGCGGCATGATGTTTGGGGTTGCGCTCGGCCTGACCCTGAATATCTTGATTGATTATTGGTTTTACGAAGAGTGGGTCATAACCCCCATTAACTACTTGGCGGCAAATTTGATTGAAGGCAGAGCTGCCGGCTATGGACTGGATCCATGGTGGTACTTTATCGAGAAGATCTTTTTTCTGCTAGTTCCTCCGGCTAGTCTTTTTTTGATGTTGATGGTTGTGGTGGCCTGGGTAAGGAAACCAAAACATATTTTGACTTGGGTAAGTGTTTTTTTTCTCGTCGGTCATTCGTTGGTTGGACATAAAGAAACCCGCTTTTTGTTTCCCATTATTTATCCGTTACTCATTATCGGGATTGTCGGGGCCCAGAGCCTGTTGTGTCAGCCATGGGCCAACTACCAACACTTAAGAAACAAAAAAATCGTGAAATACGCCGTTTTTTATTTTTGCATTGTCAACACGATGGCACTGTTATTCACGACTTTTGCGCCCGCAAATCAAGAAGCCGTGATCCATAAATGGATTTATAACAATAGCCTGCACCACTCGTCCAAGTTACTGACCTATCACAAGAATCCGTATCATGACGGTCGTGGAATGGTGAGTTTTTTCAGATCTTCGAAGGCACAGTTTTTGCATATCAATTCAGCGGATGAGCTTAACCAGACCGTGAATGAAAGTGATCTGCCTGTTTATGTTTTCGTGCCATCGGTGTACGCGCCGATGGACTTAAGGACTCAATGCATAAGCCTTGAGCTAGAGGTTAGCGCCTTGCCCAACTGGATACGCAAATTGGATTTTGGATTATGGTTTTCGGATCTGCGAATCTGGAGTATTTTTCGCTGTGGCTGATTAGGGTTGAAATAACTAATTGAAGGTAACAAGCCCGCATCTCATTTAAACTACCGATATGCCTCGTTTTTCCCCGACAAACTGGTTCAGTACCCCAAAAGGCCGTTGGCTGCTTTGGGGACTATTATTTACTGCAGTAGGCGTGCTTTTCTACCGGTTCATGATTCATGACGGTGATTTTGATGTGTATTGGGCTTCCACATTTCGGTTCATTCATGGCCTAAAGATTCATGTCTACGAGCAAAATGTGTTCACTTATCCCACCTTTGCTTCGTTTTTACTCTTGCCGCTTTATCCGTTGGGATACTCTGCAGGCAAGATAATATTTTTTATTCTCAATGTTGTGCTCTTAATCAGTGCGATCGCGGTTTGTCAGCGCAGAATTGTGGGTAATAGTCCGGTAAAAACGGCGGCGCTGGTTGTTGCCTTATTTTTCTCGTTTCGCTCGATTCTGGATGTCTTTAACAACCAGCAAACCGATATCATTATTTTTGCTTTGGTGAGTTTTGGAATCGCACTGTTCGCACGTTTTCCAATGATAGGGACCAGCGTGATGGCGCTAGCGGCGGGACTTAAGGCGAACCCGCTGTTTATGATTTTATTGCCGGTTTTTAAAAAGCGGTGGTCGGCTGTTGCAGTTTTTCTTGTGCTGACTGTTGGTTTTATATTGATGCCTGACCTTTCAAAATATGCGTTTACGGATAGCTGGACGGATTCTGAATTTATAGTGCCAGGATCAGTTATGCCAAAGCGTGGCGAGATTCCGCAGGGTCAATTCACCGCAGAGGCCCGAGATCCCGGATTCTGGAGTTATCTGAAAGAGCACTACCACATGACGCTTTCGGCATCACCTGATCAGGTGCGATGGTGGCAAGATCGCGGTAGCGCGGGAAATCAGTCACTTTACAGAATTCTGGCCACTCACTTCGGAAAAGCAGTGCCGTCTAATTTCGTACTTTTAGGGTTATGTGCGTTATTTGGATTACTGCTGATGCTTGCGACCCGAATTCGAGGGGATTCGGTATTCGTGCTCGGCGTACTTTTCTATACCGCGTTTGTGTTGATTGGTCCCCAGTCGTCAAAAGCCCACTTTATTGCATTTTTCGGGCTGCTACTTTATTCGTGGCACGATGCGCTTGAAAAAAATTCCTGGGTCAAAAGTGCAATTTTGCTTGTGCTCTCGGTATTTTTGGGCGTCAAGGCCGCGGCTTACGCATTGCCGTCAGGGTGGGTATCGCGGGATATTTTGGGTCTTTCCGCCGTTGGGTTGTGGCTGTATAGCTACTGTTTGTTTTTAATTTCTGGGCATCGAAAATAATTAGAAATACTTATTTTCCAAAGCGCAAACGCCAAACCATTGTTAGCGCTTCTCGGAAGGTTTGCCCGGACATTTTGGACTCTCCAATGGTTCGGTCGGTGAAATGTATGGGTACTTCAACAACTCTTAGCCCTGCTTGCAACGCACGCCATGTGGTCTCGATCTGAAATCCGTAGCCGACTGATTTAATTTGATTGAGGTCGAGGGATTGAAGTGCAATTCGCTTAAAACACTTAAAACCACCTGTGAGATCATTCAACGATACGCCGAGAATTGTTTTTGCATAAAGATTACCGCCACGCGAGATGAACAGTCGAGACAGAGGCCATCCCGTGACCCCACCTCCTTTAATCCACCGGCATCCAAGCGCAATGTCTGCAGTCTGAGTGGCTGCAAGCAAGCGCGGCAAATCGGCAGGGCTGTGGCTGAAATCAGCATCTATCTCAAAAACGTGACTATAGTCACGCTCCAGAGCCCAAGCGAAGCCCGCTAAGTAAGCCCGTCCGAGACCCGCTTTGGAACTTCGATGCATTACCTTTATCTGTGGATCGACTGCAGCGAGATCATCGGCTAGAGCTCCGGTGCCATCGGGAGAATTATCATCAATCACGAGAATGTCAGCAGAAGGTAATGCTGACCTGACCGCGGCAATAAACGACTCAAGGTTGCCACGCTCGTTAAATGTTGGCACGAGTACGAGGGGGTGGGTCATACGGTCGAAGTGTACTGTGGATCAGGTTGTAGGAGACAATGATAATCTTAATCTATTCATGAAGACTAGCGTAATTTTCCAAGAATTAAGTTGGTTTTTCTAAACAAAAAATAATGAAAAAATCTTTATTCCTTGATAACCAAAATATTCTGGCGTTCGCTCACCGGGGAAATAGTGAGGCAGCACCTGAAAATACAGCCGCAGCTTTCCAGAGCGCCGTTGATCTTGGATTTAAATATCTTGAGACGGATGTTCACTGCACGCGAGATGGTGTACTCATTGCGTTTCACGACGATCGACTTGATCGGGTGACCAATCAAAAAGGACGCATTCAGAATCTTAATTACGCTGACGTGGCCTGTGCCCGTGTCGATAATTGTGAGCCAATTCCTTTAATGGAAGAACTGCTCGCTGATTTTCCAGATATCCGTTTTAATATCGACCCAAAATCAGATGCGGCTGTGCAACCGTTGATTGAGATTATTAAGCGAACGTCTGCCGAAAATCGTGTCTGCGTCGGCTCATTTTCAGACCGGCGATTGCGCCAGATCCGGTCTGCGCTACCGGAAGTGTGTACGTCCATGGCAACCTATGAAGCGGCAAGAGCAAGATTAAAAAGCCTCGGCGTTCGATTGGGGTCGTTAAGCGCAAATTGTGCGCAGGTACCAGTGAAATGGAATGGCATTAGCGTTATTGACCGTCGTTTTATCCAAACCATGAAAGCGCACGGTATCCCTGTTCATGTTTGGACCATCAACGACGCATCGGAAATGCATCAACTATTGGATATGGGTGTCGATGGCATCATGACAGATCGTCCCGCTCTGTTGAAATCAATTCTGATTAGCCGAAAACAATGGTCCTAGCATTTTCCGTATTAGTAGGGATCTTTTACCAATCGGAAAAAAAATATGCCGGCAAAAAACAGTAACGCGATCGAAAGAATGCCGAGGCGAGGGTTTCCTGACAAATGGGCAATAGTGCCCATCATGACGGGCCCAAAAACAGCGGCGGCTTTCCCAACAACGTTATAAAAACCAAAAAATTCCGCATTTTTTTCTGCCGGAATGAGGCGACTAAACATCGATCGACTAAGCGCCTGGATGCCGCCCTGTACTAATCCGATTACCGCCGCGAGGATGTACATCTGGAGGGCGGTTTCCATAAAAAAAGCATAAATAGTGACGCCAATATAAATCCAGATACAAATCCAGATTCCGCGCTGAGCGCCGTAGCGTTCCCCAAGGCGTCCGAAAACAAGTGCGGCCGGAAATCCAATAAATTGAACCAGCAGTAGCGCGGTGATTAGGTTATCAGATGAAAGACCGATGGATAGTCCAAAATCGACCGACATCCGTACGATGGTGTCCACGCCGTCGATATAAAGCCAATAGGCCAGCAAGAACATCCATACATTTCGATATTGCGAGATGCTTTTTGCAGTCGTGGCAAGTGCCGCGAAGGTCAGTTGAAAGTTAACATGGCGTCGTCCTGTCTTCGGCAAGGGTTCTTCGACATATAAAAAAAGCGGAATCGAGAAGAGTGTCCACCACACAGCGACACTAATAAAAGACCATCGCACTCCTTCCGCGGCATCGGCTAACCCAAAAATGTGAGGCTTTAGCGTCATTAGGACATTTGCAAGAAAAAGAATTCCGCCACCTAGATATCCCAAGGCAAAGCCAAACGCAGAAACGCGATGGCGCTTGTTAGGGGGTGCAACGATCACCAGAAGCGCATCGTAGAATGTGTTTGCACCCGAAAAACCAACGACCGCAATGGCATAAAGAAGGATCGCGAAGGGCCACATGCCGGCCTGAACCAAATACAAGGCGCCTGTTGCCAGAATACCAAGACTCGCAAATCCAGCGAGCATTCGTTTGCGCAACCCACCGGTATCGGCCATCGCACCCAAAACAGGCGCGAGGATCACAATAACAAGACTGGCGAGCGAATTACCAATGCCAAGATAAAATGTACTTTCGGTGATTACAGCGTCTTGACTCCAGTACTGCTTAAAAAAAATCGGGAAGAAACCAGCCATGACCGTGGTTGCGAATGCCGAATTCGCCCAATCATATAGCGCCCAAGAGACAGTTCTTTTTCGAGGCGAAGCATTCATTTCAGGCTTGCGAATAATTTAATCAAGGTGAGCTTGATTCAGGCTGGGAATCTGTAATCCTACAGGATAGTGATTGAGAAAACTTTCTGTCGTTTAATCAGTTCGGAGACACTCAAGCTATCTTATTTACCGGTCGGCAGGCCTTCGTCTTTCCACCCTAGGATGCCGCCCGCGACGCTAGCGACTTTCTCGTAGCCTGCCTGACGCAGAATATTGACTGCCATCGCAGAGCGGCGACCTGATCGACAAATGGCCATTATTGGTTTCTCTGAGGGAACTTCGCTCACACGGTCTTGCAACTGTCCTAGCGGGATACTTGCGTTGGCATTTGTTTTTTCGCCCGGGATACGCTCTTCGGCCTCTCGAACATCAAGAAGATAAACATCAGGTAAATGTTCTGCGACCCACGTTGATTCAACCTCCATAACTCCCGCGAAGGTTATTTTTACGGGCGCCCACTCAGGCTCTGCCGGCATTAACTCAGGTTTTCCGCTCGCCATGTTCGCTGGTAACGCAACGTCAATATGTTTTGGGTGAGGCAGTCGCATTGCGCTCATGTAACCTACAAAATCTGTGCGGCTCGCATTCCCGCCTATTCGGGCGTTATATTGCTTCTCTTCTTCGACAGAGCTTACCGTCCTGCCGTTGTAATCATGGCCAGGATAAATTAAACACGAGGCAGGGAGCGATAAGATTTGATCGTTAATGGAGTCAAATAATGTGCTGGCATTACCCTGCTGAAAATCGGATCGCCCGCAGCCGCGGATTAAAAGTGCGTCGCCTGTAAATGCGTGTGACTGATTGTCGGTGATATAAGTTAAACAGCCATCGGTGTGTCCCGGGGTTGCACGAACCTCCAGATATTGCTCGCCAAACCTTATTTGATCACCATGAGCCAGTTCAATATCGACATTTGCTGCACCAATTCTTTTTGAGGCTAAAATTTGACAGCCTGTTTTTTCTTTTAGTATCCAGGCACCGGTCACATGGTCAGCGTGACAGTGGGTGTCCACCGCATAAAGTAATTTAAGATCAAGCTCGCGGATTAAAGCCAGGTCTCGGATCGCCTGCTCAAACACGGGGTCTATGATAACTGCTTCTCGAGAATTGTCGTCTGCGACCAGGTACGTATATGTTGAAGAACTCGAATCAAATAATTGGCGAAATATCATATTTTTCATTACCACAAAGCATGTGCGAGCTAAATATTCTTTTGGATGTTTTTAGGCACGAGTGAGTGAGCAAGTCTTTAGCTTTTCATAAGCACTGATGCTCCAACAGTCCGTATGGCCAAGACCCGTTAGATAGCGTCGCGCGATCTCGCTGCGTTGACCACGTCGGCCATAGAGCAGGAGCGTTCTTAAAAAATAAGTAAATAATTAAAAACTAATATAAAAAAAACAAAGCCAGTTGTCAATGATGTTGTCCGTAGATTCAGTCGTTCCTTCTGTTGGTATCGCTAATTAACAGCTGGACTTGAATGTTGTTGCAGGATGCGTCAATCTGTAAACGTGACCTATTGATCGGCTGCGATTGAGGAAATTTTATGAGCAAAGGGTTTAAAGGGGGCTGCCTTTGTGGCTCCGTTTCTTTTGAGTGTTCAGCGGAACCCATGTTTCAGGCCAATTGCCATTGTAATGATTGTCGAAAATCAGGCGGCGGGGTTTACGCCTCTTTTGCTTTTGTTGATGAATCAACCATTTCAATTTCCGGCGAAATGGGGAGCTATGAGCATTTGAGCGATAGCGGTAGCACGATGACCCGACATTTTTGTCGTGAATGCGGTTCGCCGGTCTTTCATCAGAACAGTCGTGCGCCGACCCGTTTGGGTGTGCGCGTGGGTCTTATCGATGCTGCGGACTGGTTTAAGCCTCAGGCGAATGTGTATGCGAGTAGGAGGATTCCTTCCACGCCTGTTGATCCTGAAATAAAAGCTTTTGATAAGATGCGTTCCTGACAACAAAGCGCCGCACAATCAATTAGAGACTTAAATTGCAACTGCGCGTCGATCCGTCTTAGCGGCCATGAGCGCCATTAGGATGATGGCCGCCAGAATCAACGCACCGCCCGTTAAAGAGGGCGTCGATGGGATTTCACTGATCACGATCCAGACGATGATGGGCCCGGCAATGACCTCGGTCAGCGATAAAAGAGTTAACTCGACAGCCTGCAAGTGTTTCGCGCCGGCCGTGAAGAGTACGAATCCAAGTCCGATCTGAAACCACCCCATTGTCAGGCAGTTCAAGACATCGATCGATTTCAGCGAGAAGGGTAACTCGTCGACAACGAGTCCAGTAAAACCAAAAATAGCTGCAACCATCGTCGCGAAAAAGATCGTGATCAGTTTGTCCGTTTGCGGGCGGGCCCGAAGCGAAACCGTTAATCCAGCAAAACCCAGTGCCGCTATTAATCCAAATCCTTCGCCAAGACCCTTGCCAAGAGATAACTCATCGCCTGCCATGATCGCGATGCCAACAGCAGCGACAAGCATGGCAACCCAGATATAAGGTGCAATTCGCTCGCCGAGCAAAAATCTTCCGGCCAACGCGGCAAAAAAGGGCGCGCTGGCAAGCAAAAACATTGCGTTAGCAACCGTCGTATATTCAAGTGCCAGAATGTATCCGGCAAAAGCCGTGCCGAGACATAACCCTCCAATTAAGGCAGGGACGCCGGCATCGACAAGCTTTGTTGACAGGGCACCCCGATAGCGCCAGACAAACCATATTAAAAGCGCGCCCAGAAGCGCCAGTGATCGATAAAAAAGCACGTGCCATGGCGTGGCCTCTTGAAGCAAGCGATAAAGAATGCCGGAAGTGCTCCAGAAAATTCCTGCCGACAAGACAAACAAGACACCGACACGATGACTGGAGGCCAGGGTCAAGTAATCACTCTAAGTATTTTGAAAAGCAGGCGGCGCTCTAGCGCTTACCGGTAAAGATAGGCAGGCGCTTGTTAATAAACGCATCCAGCCCTTCTTGTCCATCAGCCCCGGTCATATTGGCGCTAATCTCCCGGGTCTCAAGTTTGGTTTGGTTTAAAAAATCATTACTAAGACTTGTATTGAGTAGGCGTCGTGTTGATGCAAAAGCCTGTGTTGGTCCTTTTGATAACTTATGCGCAAGTTCGATTGCAGCATCTAGCGCGGTATCTTTAGGAACGGTCCGTGTTGCAAGTCCCCATTCGACGGCTTCAGATGCGGACAGTTCCCTGTTCTCAAAGAGGAGTTCCTGCGTGCGCCGTATGCCGATTAACCTTGGAAGCAACCAGGTCGAACCACCATCAGGACTTAATCCCGCTGCAGTATACGCAAGGCGATAACGGGCGGTTTCGTCGACAAGCACGATATCTCCCACCAGCGTCATTGGAACACCACCACCCGCTGCCATTCCGTTGACGCCGACAATGACCGGTTTAGGCATATTGAGGAAGCTATTCTGTGCGTCGTGCCAGCGATCTGCGGTATCTATCAGGGCCTGAGGATTCGTGCCAGACGTTTTGAACTCCTTTAGGTTGCCACCAAAGCTAAACATAGGCCCTCTGGCACTAAAAACAACAGCTCGGATCGAATTATCTTTTTCGGCCGTTTGTGCAGCAGAAAATAGGTCCAGCGCCATTCTTTTGGACAGCGTATTTCCAGAATCTGGATTGTTTAAACAGATAACTGCGATATCGCCGTGACGCTCAAAATCAACGTGAGTGAGTTGCAAAATAAAGCTCCTGGACGTTAAGCCAATCGATCGGGAGGGTATCATCGCTGATACCGCTGATATGATCAAACATTTCAAACAACGTTTTCTAAAGGACTTAACCACGCCTGCAACGGGTGCTACCATGCGCCGTCAACGTCCGTAAATATTAGGAGATCAAACATGCCGATGGGACAGAAGGTCAGCCTCGAAGTTGAGCTGCATCAAGATACAGTGGATATGCTCGAGTATGCGAAAGAAACCTACGGTTTTCGTAGTACCTCTAAGGCGCTCAGGGTCATGTTGGATTACATGGTGGCTGATGCAGATTGGAACGAGGTATTCCTTAGCCAACGCTGTTTGCGGTGCGGTGCAGGAAAGGGATGGCAGCAACCCGATCCAGAGTGATCGAAATTTTTTAACAGGGACACAGTGATGACCAGTCAATTGCGGGTAGTCAGTGACGACGATAACTATACACAGCAACGAGTTGAGCTCGCAGCTTCTTTTAGATGGGCTGCGAGAATGGATTTGCACGAAGCAGTCGCGAATCATTTTTCGCTCGCGGTAAATGAAGATGGCACCAAGTTCCTTATTAACCCTAATCAGGTTCATTTTTCCCAGGTTAAGGCGAGTGATCTTGTGCTGATTGACGCAAATGACCCTCATACGATGGACAGGCCAGACGCGCCTGATCCAACCGCTTGGGGTCTCCATGGGGGAATTCATCGGCATTGCCGGCATGCACGCTGCGTAATGCATGCGCATCCGGAATATGGCACTGTGCTCGCCAGCTTAAAGGACAGTCGATTACCGCCAATTGATCAGAATTCAGCGGTCTTTTTTAATCGGTATGTTATTGACGAGCACTATGGGGGTCTCGCGCTTTCTGACGAAGGAGAGCGTTGTGCACAACTGCTGGCGAATCCGGCGCATAAAACGATGATCATGGGTAACCATGGTGTCATGACAATAGGTGACAGCGTTGGAGATGCTTTTAACCGACTCTATTATTTTGAGCGCGCGGCGCGGACCTATGTTCAGGCATTACAGACGGGTCAACCACTGCGTGTGTTATCAGATGAGATCGCCGAAAAAACAGCAAGTCAAATTGAGGCTTATCCTTCCCAAGATGATCGACATTTAAGTGAGATTCTGGCCATTCTTGACAAAGAAGAGCCGGAATTTCGAACCTAGCCAATTGATCAGTGACCGAGAAAAGGTTTTTAAAATTTTCTTTATATTTTTCGCACGCGCAATATGATTGAGTGGTGGCCAGCGATTGGCTCAGCGGTGCTCGCTTACGGGTGGTGGCTTCTTGCGGGCGGGCTTTTATTAGTCGCATGGGTGTTTAGACGTTCTGATCGTTCAGAGATTGATATTCGAGCTGCTGTTGGTCTAATCGGGCGTGAGCTGGAACAGGCGCCCGATCGACTCTATGTCTCGGTTCATCCCAACTGGTCGGTTTATCGCAAACAAGTCAGTCATCGCCTTAAACTGGCAGTTCCTAATTTATCTACCGACTTGATTGGCCAGGTTTTGGCCGAGTTTGATGCCTGTTATGAACTCTCAGATGGGGTGTACATTCGCTTGGGTTCAGCGGCGGATGATTCGACACCCTTGATTGAGAATGATTTCGTGCCGTTGGTTGTGCCAACTGAAAATTTTCGATTACAAAAGTTGCAGGCTCGTCGTCGATGGCGCCGAACGAGAGCGGTTGCCGCTAGTATTTTTATTTATGGCGTCGTTGTCATCGCTGGATTGTGGATACTCATTTTGATTCGCGGACTTGGGTGAGTATGTTGGTGAAAGCTGAAATTAACCTCCGCTTGAGTGAGTAGAGTTCTCCTCTCGGGGTTGAACCAGTGCCAAAGCCCCCATCATGATCGCAAGCGAAAACCAAACCCAGATCGAGTGGGACTCGTCGTAAATTATGATTCCCCACAAAACGCCAGCGAGGGTAACGAGGTAGGCGCATTGACTGGCAAAGACCGGTCCGGTACGCATCACCAGGTAAAAAAATCCGGTATAGGCTCCCGCGGTGATAGCGCCCATCGCAATAATGGCCCAGCCCGGTCGGGTCAGGGGCCATGGCAGCATCGAAAATGCATCAGCCCCCCAAATGATCGGAGTCAGCATAATGGTGGCGCACGTAAGCATGCCTGTGACCACTGCAAAAACATCACTATTTTTTGGCGTTTTTATTGCAATAACAAGATTCTCTAAGGCGTAGCATCCCGCTGCAAGCACCATGATTACAACCCAAAACGCAGCGGACGGTTTTGGTAGGCTAGTGCTCGGCATAACTAGAAATGCGATAGAAATGATTCCGAGCACAACGCCCAGAATCCGACCAAATGATGGCGTTTCGATTCTTAAAATAATCGCCCCAACGAATGTTGTTAGCGGTACAGTCGCCACCGTAATCGATAGCACCCCAGCGCTGACTTCAGAGGCCGCATAAAAATAAAGCGTACCCGGGATAACAGAGCCGAGTAATCCGCATATGACATACAGGCGTAAGTATTGCTTTGTAATCGGTACCCGTTTACGGGTGATTAAGCAGAAAAATCCAAGACAGATCGTACTGGTGATACACATCCAGTAGTTTATGGCGAGCGGATGGAAGTCGCCTTCGGTCGACATTCGGGCAAGTGAAAATGAAAAACCCCAGGAAATCCCCAAAAGGATCAAAATAGAGAAGTTCCAGATTTTGCCCCAATTTAGAAGACCGCCACGACGATTATTTTTCAGTGTATCTGGCTGCACAAATGAGCTCCAGCTAAATTATGTTGACGGCCAGGAATGCTGATTTAAACGAGGACGAAAGGCAGCATCATCGGCACGATAGCGATGGCCGCGATATTACCGAATCCCACCATGGCAGCCACTTTCATTGGCTCTTGATCGTATTGCTCGGCAACCAGATAAACCAATACGGCAGGCGGAAGTGCACTATAAAGCAATAGGGGACGGAACTGTTCTGGTGGTAGCTGGAGTATGGGCTGGATAATAAGCGCGATAATGACTCCGGTCAGTGGACAGATTACGGCACCCATTAAGCCGATTTTCCAGTCACTGAGTTTCACATCCACAAGTCGAATGCCAAGTGTAAATAGCATGACGGGAATTAATGCATCCCCCAGCATCTCAATGGGAGTGGCGATTACACCAGGGATGGAAATATTTAGCAGGCTGACCAGAAGTCCAGCGATTGACGCAATGATGGTGGGCGAAAACAAAACATTACGCCAGTTGACTTTTTTGTCGACGATGTATATTCCGACCGAAAAATACATTAAGTTGGTAACGATGAGTAGTACGACAGCGGGCGCAAGACCTTCATGGCCAAAGGCAAGTATTGCGAGCGGAAGTCCAAGATTGCCGCAGTTGTTAAACATCATTGGAGGTAAAAATGTTCGCGCATCATATTTAAGTGCGATCGCAACCGGCCAAGCGAGCAGACCCGAACCCAGAAATATCGCGATCGCCGCAATAGCAAGTTCTGGATATTGACCGAGATCAAAGTCCTGACCTGACATCACACTAAAAACCAAAGCAGGCAAAAAGACGTTCACGGAAAGCGTGTTAATGCTCGCGATATCGGTTCGCCGCTTTAAACTGTAAAGATAACCAAGTCCCGCCACTGCAATGACCGGAATCATGACCTCGAAAATTCGGATGAGCATGTAAAGTGCGGGCCTATCGGATGGATTACAACGCAAGTAGAGTAAACGGTATTTTCTCAGATCAGAAACATAAAACGAAGGTTGTTAGCGATATTTTTTAACCCGATCAAGATATAGAGCGCCGACCGCTTTTGACGCTTTGCGAATAACCAATGGATTCCATTCAAATCTATCTCATCACTGCCGCTATCTTTTTGCTAGGCGGTGCAGTCAAAGGTACGGTCGGGTTTGGGCTGCCGCTCGTGTCAATTACCCTGTTAACACCGTTTTACGGGCTGGTTGATGCGATTGGATTGATGGTGATACCGGCTGTGGTGACCAATTTTTGGCAAGCACTTGCGGGTGGAAATTTTGGGATCTCTTGGCGCCGATTGTGGACACTCTATGTTTTTGGCGCAGTGGTTACCGCAATATCGGCAACCATGCTGCTGCAGATTCACTCCCGCTGGCCGATGGTTTTACTGGGCGCTGTGATCATCGTTTACAGCATTAGTGGACTGGCAGCCTGGCGTTATAGGCCGCCGGGCAAAAAAGAACGATGGCTCTCACCCCTGATGGGGATAAGCACCGGCTTTTTCACGGGTCTGACCGGGGTGCTTGTGTTTCCGATGACCATTTATCTCAAGTCTTTAAGACTGGATCGTTTAATGATGATTCAGGCAATGGGTATTTATCTCGTGCTTGCAAACTTGACGGTGGCAAGCGTGTTTGGATGGCAGGGTGCTTTTCCTAAAGAGACGAGTGTTGTAGCCGTGATTGGCGTGGTGGCGGGTCTTATCGGAATGGTTGTCGGCCGACGGATTCAGCAGAGGCTTTCAGATCTGGTTTTCGAGAGAGCGTTTTATCTTACGCTTGGCTCCGTCGGACTTTTTATCATTTTGAAAGCGCTAATCTCGGAATAGGTTACCAGTATTTCTCGTAATGAATTTGACCGGGCGATCTGGGTTTATGGATCGAAAGACCATATTTTTCGACCAGAATCTCAACCAGACCACTTTCGGTTTCAAAGTGTAATGCCCCGGTTTTCCGATCCTCTTTTGGAATACCAATCATTGCTGGATTGCCACAGGCAAATACATGAGTATGTTCAGCAGTTATACAAACGCCAAATTCATCACTCAGCGTGTTGTTGCGGAAGTAATCCTGTATGTACCGTTTATCACCACCTTCCCGAGTGACGAGCGGGATATAGCAAAGATGGCCGTGACGGGTTGCTAGCGCTTCAATCTGAGATGCATAAGCAAGTTCAGATTGGTACCGAACACACTCCATCATGACGACTTGTTTACAATTTTGAATACAGCGCTCTAGCATGGTCATGTGGGGCGCGACGCCCGTACCTGTCGACAGTAAGATCATTGTCATTTCGGAATCGAGATCTGGCAGTAGATAGGTGCCGACCATTTTGGGACGCACGTAGATTCGATCACCCTCTTTTTGCTCAAATAGAAGGGGGGTAAATTCACCCTCGGGGACACGAATAATCAGGAGCTCGAGAAGCGATGGGTCATGAGCGGGTGTAATCGACTGGGATAATGAGTACGGTCTTCGAATTAACTTATTCGCGACTGGATCCACGAGGCCAATACTGACGTAATGACCAGGGAGTCTGCCCGGAATCACTTCATCCGGTTTTATAAAAAAGATCGAAAGACCGTCCGCAATGTGGTCGATACGCTCGATTGTTGCGTTATAACTCTCAACGCCTTCCGGCTTTTTTATAGACATAAAACTGTAATTTAATTAATCTTTCAGATCACTTGATGAGATATTTTCTCAACTGAAAACGCTCAACATAATACGCCGCTAACGGTACACCAGTCCTTTAAAAGAAACAATGACTCTCAAGCAATCAATACACGGCATACGTGCGGTTCTCTTCGACGTCTTTGGCACTGTGGTGGACTGGCGAAGCTCGATATCACAAGAGGTGGTTAGCTTTGCCAAGCGTTGTGATTCAGTGGTGGACGGTGAAGCGTTTGCAGATCGTTGGCGCGCACTCTACCAGCCTGCCATGGAGAGAGTCCGTTCGGGCAGTATTGCATTTGTACCGCTTGATCAATTGCACCGAGAGAATCTTGATCAGACGTTGATGGAGTTCTCGTTAACGAATGCAAGCGAGGCCGAGATTGCAAATCTTAACCTTGCCTGGCATCGACTCGATCCTTGGCCGGATGTGGTGCCGGGTTTACAGAAACTGAAGCGTGGATATCAGATCGGAACACTTTCAAACGGTAATATTGACCTGATAAAGAATATGGCTCGTCATGCAGGATTACCTTGGGACGCAATTCTTGGCGCAGAAGTAGCAAGAGCCTATAAGCCTCAACCACAGGCTTATTTGGGTTCTGCAGCAGCGTTAGGATTCGAGCCATCGCAATGCATGCTGGTTGCAGCCCATAACAATGACCTTGAGGCAGCGCTTCAGGTTGGCTTTAAAACTGCCTTCGTCGCTCGACCTTTCGAACACGGCCCCAACCAGGAGACCGATCTTTTCGCGGAGGGGGAGTATGAAATCGTTGCTCAGGACTTTATTGACCTTGCCGAGCAACTGGGTTGCTGAATCGTCTATTGGCGTTGTCGCTCGGCCAGTACAACGGCTAGCCCACTTAATACGACAACCCCGGCGCCGATTAACACGTGGGTTGCGGGTATCTCCATAAAAAATAAGAAACCCCAAAGCGCGGCCCAGACGAGTGTGGTGTATTCCAGTGCGCCAACCAGATAAACTGGGGCGTAGCGAAAGCCGTTGGTGATGGCGTATTGACCGAGTAATGCGACAACAGACAGTCCCAGCATTAGTAAAAGATTATTTAGATCTGGCGTTATCCAGGTCCAGGGCGCGCTGATCAGGCTGACAATTAAAATAGAAAGGGCGCCAGTGAGCAACATGAGTTCTGAGGATTCGGTTTTTGAAAGATGTCTCGTGTAAAGGCCGAGTCCGGCAAAACTGACGCATCCAAAAAGTGCTGCGCCGGCGCCGATCCAGTCCACATCGGCACCTGTCGGTTGGATAATAAAAAGAACACCAATAAAACCCGCAATGACCGCAAGAATCTGTCGACCATTAGGCGCCTCTGAGAGGATCATGCCGGATAAAACAGCCAAGATAATTGGGTAAGCAGAGGCGATCGATATTGCATCAACAAGCGGCATTCGGGTGATCGCGTAGTAATAACTGAGAAACGCCGTAAGATTGAACAGCGCCCGCAATAAATGTGCGCCGGGTTTTTGGGTGACTAGCCCCACAGCGCCCCATCTGCTGAAGCAAATAAGGGCAAACACGGGAACCATCACGACACTTCGTATCAGCAGCAATTGAAATAGCGAAAAATCAGCCGAAAGCCATTTCACTAGCGCGTCTTGCATTGAAAAAAGAAATGATCCTGCGAGCGTGAAAGCGCCACCCAGGAAAACAACGCGCTTCAAGGTGCGGCTTCCACGGTTATGCCGATCAAACGAAGGTTACGGTCAACGCAGTTCTCGCGCATGATGGGCAACGTGCTCGCCGATAAATGAGCTAATAAAGTAGTAACTATGATCGTAGTTTGGCTGTTTGCGGACGATCAGGCTAAGGCCGGCCTTATTGAAGGCGGTCGCTAGCGCGTCAGGCTTTAGTTGTTCATCAAGAAAATTATCAGCCTCGCCCTGATCAACAAGGATAGGACCTGCAAATTTCGACGAGTTGGCGAGCTCACAAGCATCCCACTCCTGCCAGAGGGCTGGGTCAGGCCCGAGATACCCGGTAAATGCTTTCTGACCCCACGGGCAATTGATGGGATTACTGATTGGCGCAAATGCAGAACATGACCGAAAAACATCAGGATGCTTGAGCGCGCTGATGAGAGCGCCGTGACCCCCCATCGAATGGCCGGTTATGCCCAAACGCTTTGAATCACATCCAAGCACCTGCGTCATTAGTTTGGGAAGCTCTTCAGTGACGTAATCAAACATTTTATAGTTTTGATCCCAGGGCGAACGAGTGGCATTAATATAAAAGCCCGCACCTGAGCCAAAATCATAATCATCGTCTTCTCCCGGCAGTTGAAGACCGCGAGGAGAGGT
>MDSW01209818.1_pt1 | contig 19518 bp, 15 predicted proteins | sample 811171 | NCBI WGS metagenome assembly MDSW01 (sample SAMN05326641, study PRJNA326480) | marine metagenome | isolation source: seawater | place: Atlantic Ocean: North West | collected 2012 | reverse complement strand
ATTTCAACGGAAATATTATTACGTTCACTCCTTCTGGAATGGAGCGATGGTTGATTTCTTCCGATGAAGAATCGATTCTACAAAGAGACCCTACTTTTCACTTTGATTTTAGGACGCGCTACAATGGAAGTTTTGTAAGAGCAAACAAAGACCTTTATTTCTATACCGATGATTTTAGGGCGTACCGCTTAAACGCCGATTTGTCGGTAGAAAACATTTTTGAGGGAAAGCTGCCCTTGACTAAACCACTGGATAGTTTTCTTTTGAATCTAGATTACGAAGAAAAAGACTACCCGTGTGCTCATTTTAAAATGCTTGGGCAAAAATTTGTTAGTTTTGGACCGTGGCTCTACAATATCGATACTAAAACCTGGTCAACATATAATTTCGATGGATGGAAAACTCCAACAGACGACCCCATAAAAAACGGGAAAGAGTGGATATGGGCTGATGATACCAGTAAGCAGGTCGTAGCTACAGCTTACGACGATATTGTATGTACCTACAACTCGATTACAAGACCTCTCTCCTATGAGGAGATGCAGCAGGCTACCTTCGACGACATTTCTCCATCTTTAATAGAGGGAGAACATCAGTGGGGAGAAGTTGCCTATTTCACAAGCCGAATGTATCAAGATGAAAGAACTTTTTCATTAGATGGGATTGAAGTTTACGTGCGGGGAGGAATGCTTGAGCAAGGCGTTTCAAAAATGTGGCTTAAAGTGCTTTTAGGGGGAGAGAAGGGGGATTTTGATATCAATGACTCTACAACATGGGGACTAGAAGCCACCTATCAAGTCCTTCCAAGCTCAAAACTTGGAGAGCCTGAAGTAACGCATGTAGGGAAATTTGTTTGGCGAACAAACATCAAGACAGATCGATTTAGAGTGCAAGTGGTCACAAACGAAAAAAGGGGGATCGTCGTTCAATCTGTTTTGGCAAACATTACGCAAATCAGTGATTCACAAGATTACTTAGTCAATAGGAGCAATCCACAGCAACAAACGCAAAAATAAACTAAATGGGGGAAACAATTGAGTACATCAACAGCAAGAGATGAATTATATGATCTCGCTGACGAAGCAAGCGAGCAAGTTCCACAACATTCATCTGTAAAAGACGATGTTCGTGAAGCGATCCAAGATTACGCTTTAGAGCAGCAAAGGGCGCAAGAAGAAGCGGAAGCTAATGAACGACAAAGACAAATTCAGCTAAGACAACAAGCAGAGAAAGAAGAGCTTCAAGCAAGTTCTCAAGCAGTTGTTTCAGCGCTTAAAGAGGAAATGGAAAAGGATCAAGACTTTGCAAAACTTGTCAAAAGCAACGATCTTCCAGCTTCACTAGTCGAAAATATTGCAGAGGTTGCTGATGCTGACGAAGCAGGGTTAATTGTTCGAGAACTCGCAGGGAATGAAGAGTTTCAAGAGTCATTAAAGCGAGCAAAAACCGTAATGGGTCAAAAAAGAATCATTGGAAAAATCCGAAAAGAGGTTTTAACGGGAGGAAGCAGAAAGCCAAGCATTCCAAAGATGATGGAGAAAAGCGTCCCTCAATATAATCCGAACAATTCTTACTCAACATACGATGAAGATTACTACTCCGATGTCGCGATGAGACACGGAATTTAATAACAATAATAGGAGAAATAATGACACAAGAACCAATACCAAGCACAACAAACTATCCAGAAGCCGCCAACACAACAAGCGTTGATGAGGTCGTTTTTGATGAGAAAGGCGTTAAGTACAAGCTCCATGAATATGTTCGTAGTGGCACAGGAGCGCCAAATTTTTCAGCAGATCAGGGAACGCTATACATTCAAACAGACGGAGCCACTGCCACTACAAGATTATATATAAACACTGATGGGAAAAATGGGCCAACAAGCTGGGCAAATTTCACAGCTAGTTCTTAAAAAATAATAGGAGGAAATAATGGCCAATCTAACTAACAACTACCTGCCCTCGCAGCTGGTGTCTCTCGACATTCTCAATCTTTTGGGAAAGCTCGACAGCCCAATCTTGCGATGTTCAGGAAAAGCGCAAACAAATACATTTGATGAAAAACAGTTTACTCCAGGTATGACGGTCGGCTATCAAGTCGCTGGAATTCCTCCCGTTCAAAGGGGCGATACTCTTAGTTTTGAGAGCTACGAGCAACGAACGCTTTTCATCAAAGCCGATACAAAACGGTGGTACTTTTCAGTGACCCACTGTTTCAATCAAACCGATGATATTTTCTACATGAACCCAAAACTCATGACGGAAACAATTTCAGCTCCAACTCTAAAAGCTCTTAAAGAAACTGTAGAGCTTGAAGGAGCGCAGTGGCTAGGAGAAAGATCTCCAGTGATTCCAAGTTACGGTGCATTAGACAATAAACCAATTAATTTCAAAGAGGCAAACTTAAATAAGTTCAATGCCAAGATCACCAATTATCTCAACAAGTTGAGACGGGATTTAATTTTCCCTGCTGACAGTTACAGACTTCTTCTGAACACCCGAGATGATATGGCTCTTGCAAATAGCTTGACCAATGTCTATGACACCTCAATGGTTCAAGGAGCAATTGAAGCAGGTAGACCTACTTCAAGAATTTCTGGATTTCCAAAAGAAGTCTCTCCATATCTAGGGAAGCACTCTCCAGACACAACTAATCCAAGTCATCTCAAATGGGAGTTTTCAGGAACAAATGGAGCTCCTATTGCTGGAGACTGGGGTTTTGTAGACGCTACAACCAAAAACTATCTAACATTTGTGACAGTTCCATCTTCAGATGAAAACCCTGTTGCTATGATTAAAAACAATAGTGGAGTGCCAGTTAGGTTGAAGGCAGGAGATATTTTATATCATATAGGTTCAACGACAAGTGACGGTTTAAAATGGGTACAAAACACAGTAAAAAGAGCAGTTCCAGACTCTCGTTACGCTTTTGTTGTAACATCTGATAACTATATCGCTCAGCTTACAGATGTCCAGATGAAAACATTCTCATATGATGATGTTGTCTATGAGATTCCAGCGGGTTCAACCTTTGAAGTTTCTCTATCTCATAGAGCTATTCCAACTGGATACCATCAAAACATTAACCGAGCAATCAAGCTTGCAGGAGATCCAGCAGAAGATAAGTTCATACTGCTTGGAGCACATTACAAAAACCATGCGGTGATGCCTGAGTTCTTCAAAATGAAGAGCTTCAAAATTCCACCTCTAAAATCTACAGAGCATGCTTATGCTGAAGATGGAAAAGTTGGAATGTCCATGCTGATCACTCATGACAGAGTGCTTTCAGAGGGAGCAAGACGTGGTAACATTTTTGATGTAAGTTGCCTGCCTTGCTTTGGTGCGGTGTCTCAAAACCTATTCACACTTCCAACAAGTGCTGAAGATGATTTTGATCCAACGATTCCAATCAACCCTCCGTACACTTTAGGAGAAGAAATTACAACTAAAGAACCTAAAGCGGAAACAAAAAAGAGTAAGTAATAGATGCTAGTCAAAGAATTGATAGAAAATGCGCTGTATCTTTCGGTAAAAGACCGGTATTTTAATGGTCTTCCTGATCCTAAAGATCCCGTTTTGTTAGAATACCTCACAGACCTGAATAAGGTTCTGGTGGGTGTAGGCAAAAAAAATCCAGCGTTTGGGTTTTCTTCAACTCCAAATTCAAGCCTCAAGGTCGACACTGATCTAAATATGAGCTATTTGGACTTGAAAGATGACCCGTTTCTAACAATTTTTAGAGCAGAGTACCTCTATAGTGGAAGTACTTTTACGATTACTCTCCAAAGGCTGGGGGTGAATGATTTTTTCAGTAATTCTGACCTGAGAACGATCTATACATTCCCAGCTTTTTACAATTACAACACATTCAATCACCGACTATATGTTTACCCAAAACCTAGCGTTGAGGGAAAACTTAACGTGTTCGGTAAGAAAAAAATTGGGCCATTTACAAGCATCGATGATAAATTTCCCGACTTTTTGAGCGACACTTTCTTGCTTTACCTAGAGTGCTTCTTTGGAAAGTACCTCTGTAGCCAATTTAACGCCCCTTGGCAGGCTCAAAAGGAAGAGCTGCTACGTAACTATGGGAAGCTCGTAGATAGCGAGAATAACGTTCAATATCAGCAACTTTCAATCAACGATGGACATTTTTCAGTTCCCATCAGAAACACAAGGGTAGGATTATGAGTCTTGGAATACCTCCAAACAATTTAGAACAATTAATCGCCTGGATACGCGTTTGGGCGGAAAGCATTGAAAAACGTTTAAAAAAGGGTGGTCTATAATGACTCAAGAAACGCTTGCAACACCTCAAGAGTCAAGACCAAGCAGGTTAAGAGGTTTATGGGACAGACTTAGAGGAAGAAGTAATCCTGAAAGACTCGAAACCGAACCAGACAAAGCAGGATATGACGATCCACCTGTTCAAAGTCCAGAAGCGATGAATTTAAAGAATTTAGCTATCAATGATTCCTTTAATAGTGATGAAATATTGCAAGAAGCTCAAAATCTTCCAAAAAATTTTTCAAAGTCTGATTACCCAGGGTTCGATTTTGGGAAAACATATGAAGACAGCTTTTCTTTTCCTAGTTTAAAGGATGCTGAACAATCATTAAAAATGGACAACTTGGGAATAAAGCCTGTTCTTAGATTAGAAGAGCCAACTCCACCTCCTTTACCAAAGACATATAAAGGCTACCCGATATCTATACCAAAAGAAGATGAAAACTATGTATTTATGGGAAATAGAGACAAGTTGGGAAGTCCTTCTGAAGTCTACAATAAATGGTATCCAAAAAATGAATTAATAAAAAATTTTAGTTCAGATCTTGGAAAAACTACAATGGAACAGCATGCCCTACATAACTTTCCGGATGAAATCTCATCTCAAATGCATAATTTTCAGACTCCCGATTTGAGCAACCTGTCAGATACTCAATTGAAATCATATTTAGCGAGATTATACCAACCGATAGAAGGGGATAGAGAAGATTTATTCAAAAGACTTGTTGACGCAAGGACTGGAGGTATAGACCCTAAAACAGGTGAAAACATCATGATGCAAGCTGCTGAATACGACGCTATTCCAAAAGTTCAGCAAGGAACGCTTGCAAGAATGAACAGAGAGAGCTCATCTCAGATAAACTCTCCACAACAACCCTATCCTGAAAACTGGAACCCCCAAGCAAACACAAGAGCCAATAGAGCATGGGGAGCACAAAACATAGCTAATAGAGAAGCGGAAATGGCTCAAGAACAAGCAAGAGTCTCAGGGCTTGGAAATGCAGCAAGAGGGGCGCAAGCAGCAGAAGCGTTACCAGGAGCAGCAGCAAGAGCGGGAAACGCTGCAGCTGGTGGATATACTGGACTTTCCAACTTTTCAGCAAGAACACTTCCAATTATCAACTTGGGCTTGCTTGGGTATGGTCTTTATAACCAAGCGAAAAACAATCGAGAAAACGAGAAATATAAAAAAATGGTAGAGGGGAATCGAATATAATGGGTGTTTGGGGTGGAGTTGCTACAGGAGCAGGAGCAGGCGCTGCTACAGGCGCTGCTACAGGCGCTGCCATTGGAAGCATCATTCCAGGAGTTGGAACGGCGATAGGGGCTGGTGTTGGTGGATTATTAGGCCTTCTTGGGGGAGCAGGACTTGGAGGAGCAGTTGGCGACACAACAGACTCTTTAGAACAAAAAAAACAAAAGTCTTGGAAGGAACTTAGTACGTTTGAAAAAGCTTCATTAACACTAGACGAAGGGTTTTCAAGTGTCGGTCAGTTCTTTACTGGAGACGATGGTCCAAATGACGCAGAAATATATATCAATAGAGCGAAAAAACTCGATGAAGGAGCTTCAGCAGATGCCGTAACAAGTCTTCAAACAGGAGGAGAAATATACGGAACAGATACGGAAGGGAAAGAACCTCAAGGACAGCAGGGGGGAGGACAAACTCTTTCAGATCGGATATTAGGAAGACCCGCAGCGATTAACCAAGACGCCTCACTAGAAGACACAAACTTTAACAATAATAACTTTAGTTTTTAGATATGCCAAATTTAAGTAATTTTAACAGTAGACTGATCCAAAGTTTACAGAAAATACACGCAAGAAACTCTCAAAACTATCGAAACCTTACCGCGGCTTTGGAAACGTTCAAAAAAAGTCAGAATCCTTTTGATTTAGCCATAACGATGTTTCCAACCTTCCCTCAAGATATTTCTATTAATGCTGGAAAAAGTCCCTTTTGTGCGCAAAGAATCAACAGAGTTTTAAAAAACATAGATAGTGGCGATTTTCGTTCTGCTCAAGACCTATTAAAAGATACTTTTGAGAAAATAGACAGAAATGACACAAACATATCCGAAATAACCATACTGAATTTTTTAGATGGGTTTTTGAATTCAAATTCAGCCTCTAAGGAAGTTAAAATCTTGAATCAAGAAAGCTTGTCTCTGTTGGGGATGCTTTCCTTTGTTGACTATTTTTTGAGAAGCAAATTTTCAGACGCAGAAATTCCCAAAATAGTTCCAAATATTGAGGGGCTAGATTTGGGACTAAAGGTTAATAATCTAATTTTAAATCAGTCTGTTCTGAATGAGATCGGTGCTAAAAATGATCTTGTAAAAGAATTTTCAAGGTTAAATGAAACGGTTAAACTTAAGTCAAACCCAAAAGGAAACATAAGAGATATAATCCTAGACTTAACAAACAGCGCTCCTAATCTTTGGAAAGATGTTTTTAATGCGAATCCAGATCAAATAGAAGCGATGTCCAACAAAGACAAGATGCTCAAAATATTAAAAAACAAAACAGCCGTTATTAAAAACTGTTTTGAGCAAATGGCAAGCTGTTTTGAAGATGCTCCTGATTCAGCTTTTTGTGATTTTGATAAAAAAAATGCATTTTTAGGTTCTCTAATCGATCTTAGAGACCTTTTGAAGCTTAGAGAAGATCAGCAAGCTGATGCGAACCTTGTTGCAAAAGAAGCGAGAAGACTAAGAGAGAATCTAATAAGCATCATGTCAGTTGAGGGAATAGACTCTAGAAGGGGGAATCTCAGTCTTCTCAAATTTATTGGATCTAAAGATATTGATATAGAGGTTTCAAATCCAGAAGAATTTTTTTTCTTAGAGACATTGAAGGAGTACAAAAAGCGCTATCTTAAAAATGCTGTAGAAAATAAAAAGCTACAAGACATACAGCAAAGAATTATGAAAAAAAGAGAAGAGATCGAAAGCTCTTTTTCTGAAATCATTGAAGAAGCAAGTAGCAGTTTTCAAACCAATGCAAATAGCGCCCTAAAAATGACCCAGGCGTATACGATATTTTCAATGATCGTTTTCAATAAAGACATTTTCCCAGAAGTTTCTATCCAAGAAAAATCTAAAGAAATTGCTAGAGACAAAATTAAATCTATTTCAGACAAACTTTCGTTAAAATCCGCTTTTTCTAAACTAAAAAGTGGGGGTAAAAAAATTTCTTCTCCTTCTGCAAATATTCAAGAAGTGCTGGATAGCCAAGTCCTAACAGTTTTACGCTCTTATTCAGACCCATCTCAAAACTACAAGTTTTTGAATCTTTCTAAGCAAGATATTCAGAAAATGACTCAAGCTCTAAATGGAGTCCAGTCTAGCATCCAAAAGGGCGACATAACTGCCGTTGAGAAATTCAACAAATTTCAGAGCACGATAGAAGATATATTGGTAGATAACAACGCCTTTTATGAATACATCAGTCAAAAATTAAAGATCTCTGACCGAGAAAAACTAGCTTCTTTCGCCTCTGTTGTTCAAGCTGGTTTAATGTTAGCTAAGGAGCCAAATAGTTTAATTCTCGGGAATAAAAACTCTCAATCGCTCACCAAAGTCATCAAGGCAATTGCAAATAAAACAGGACCTGATGGCATCAAAAAAAACATAGAAAAAAATGTTACAAATATTTTGAAATCTGTTGAAGATTTTTCTAAGCAACAACTTGCAAATGAAACAATTAATCAAGTCGTTGAAAACGATCTTATGAAAAATATCGGGAAGGGAGAAGGGAAAATATCGCTTGTTCCAGTAGCTAATAATTTAGAAAACAAAACACTAGCAAAGCTCATATGGATTAGAAAAGAACTAAACGACTATTTCAAAAATGCATTTATGGGGTCGGATGTTTTTTGGAGTTATGAGAATCCCTTAAATATTTTTGAAAAACTAGGGAAAGAGGTATCTAAAAAAGTCTATTCGAAAATCTTTTCAAGTAAAGTCGCTGATTATGTCATACCAGGGCTGGACACACGTTATCACACTGAAACAATTGGATACGAAGAATATCTAAAAAAACGAAATGAGGCGTACGCATTTGCAGCACAACTACTCAATCAAATACCAGAAGACACTCAAGGACTATACCAAGATTTTGTTGACTATGTTCAAAAAAATAAAATAGCACTAAAAAGAATCTATGAAGGAAATGCTAGGGGATTTGCAGAATACCCACTCGTGAAAACACAGGGGCTTGTAGAGTTTGTTCTTGTTATTCCGTCTATCATTAACGTGATTGACCAAGAAATCCAAAAACGTTCAAGACTCCAATATATACCGCAATCAGGAGAATTTTCCATAGATCAAGTCGATCTCCTAAGTAACAAAAGTTTCTACAAATTGTTTGATAAAGTTCAGCAAAACAATAATAGAAACGGGGAAATTGTGGACGCTCTGTATCAAGACTTTTTACCATCATTCCTATACTCCTTTATTACAGTAGAAAACATTTTCCCTTCTCAAAGAGACAAAATCATTGATGCCCAAACAAAATTCATTAAAGACATGCCTTATGCTGAGCTTGAACTGAGAAGGATTAAAGAGTATTTAGCAGCAAACAAAGAGGGAATTAACAAAATCCAAGCTTTTGTAGAGGCTCAAATTGCTGAAGCTGATCTTGTAAAAAATCCAGAGGGGATTGGAGAGTTTTTTGTAAGCACAATGAACAAAATCCATAAAAACCTAGAAAATTACCTGCAAGAAGGAATCTACTATAGCATTCAATCAGCGGCCATTTCAGGGGCAATACTTGCAGCATTTATGAAAAAAGGGGTTTTTAAAGGCGGTGGGGTCTCTCAGGTTTTAGGCGTTGTTTCAATAGCAGCAACATTGGGTTTTGTTGGGACATACGTTGTAAACGAGTATGTTAGTCCGTTTTTGATACAGCTTGTGAATACATCGTTGGAGACGTGCCAAAAATTCATTGCGGGAACGATTGAATCTCTTCCAGAACGCATCCAATCTTTCATTAATGAGTATCTAGGTCGATTTTTGGGGAATTACACCCCTAACGCCCCATCGACTTTTCTGCTCGACACCTTTCAAAAAACCTTCTTAATGGAGCAAAAACTGCTCGATAGGTTGGGGGATGACGTTAATCCACAACACCTGCTCGCCTATTCGTTGTATATTCAAGAGCTTTTTGAGACTCTTGAAAACATTCAAAACGACTTCACAACTTTCCCGCAACGGATACAGGGGCTGGCCCCTCAAATCACATCAGAAGCAAATTTTAGCGTAATGATGCTAAACATGTGGAACATGGTAAATAGAGATATCTTTAAATTTGTTCCATCTGAAATTTTACAAAACGCTAGCCACAAAGAGTTTTCTCAAGCAGTTCAAGACTTCTTAATGAGCCTCAAAACAACGATTAAGTCAATTGGCAGCACTTTCAGTGGAGATAAGCTTTTAAATGGGACTGAGACCCCCTATTATCGATATATCAGAGAACAACTTAAGGAGCGTTCGGAAAGCCTCATTTTTAATGAAAATTCAGCGGTAGGAAGGTTACTGGGGAAAGCTGCAAGCTTTAAAATTGATGCAGAAGACATCAAAACGCCTATTCAAGACCCTTACGTTTCAAAACAAAATATCGACCAATTTAAAAAACTATCAGAAGACATTCTTCTAGAAAAACCGTTCTTCTTGGACAAACTGCAACGAACAATAGGTAGGCAGTCAGAAATTGCATTAAGAAACCCTGTTCCAAATACAGAAAAAGATCAAGCAACAGAGCTACTTGTTGCTGCTTTTGAACAGGTTCAGCTAGGCTTTTCACTAGCTGAAGCGTCAATGACCTCTCAAATGGATCCCGATAGTGCTGGAGCAAAATACCTAAAAGCAACCAATGAAAAACCGCAAGTTTTCTTGAGCTCTTCTTGCTTTCAAACATCTCTTTCAATGCTCACCAAAACAGCCCAACTTGCAGCAGTTCTGAACCTACCTGCTGGGAAAACCCTACTGGAAAAGTGTAGTCTTTTAAGAAGTTACCAAAAAGATTTTATGGAGAATGGAAAATTTGAAAAAGCTGGTTGGAACAGCGTTCAAGAAACAATAGAAGCTTTCAGAGCAGCGATCACCTATGGGCTAGATGAAAACTCTATTATTTTTTATCCCGTTTTAGCAGAGCTTCAAACCTTCCCAGAGACCATGTTTTTAGCCTTCATCCGAAGAGAATTTAAAGAAAATTTAGCAAATAGATATGGAGATCAAGGGACGCAAATTGTTCCATTTGTCAATAGAAATAAAACGATTTATTTAACAAATTCATCTGCTGAACTAGAGTTTTTGGATGCTGACACTAGAGGGTTTTCTTTGTCTCCTATTTTGATGCAATCGCTCCAAAACATCCTGAGAGACTCAACATCTAATCAGCTCACAAACTATTTAGGAACAACTTTCCAATTAAATGAACAACTGCAACAGCAAGAAAGGGGTATCCCTCAACAAATGCCGTTGCCAGCATGGTTACGATTCAACCAAAACCAACTAGGACGATACCAACCAAATAGAAACCCTCGTGGACAGATACCAGCAAACCAAAACTATGCGATCAATCAAGCTCCCGAACAAATGAACCCTCAATACAACCTTGTTCCATCTCAGTATGACCCTCAAAATTTAGGAATTGATCCAAATCAAGCGCAAGCAGTCTACGGAAATAATTTGCCACAGGGGGTTCAAAACCAAATTCAAAAAGCTCAGCAGCCAGCGATTATGGCAGGGGGAAACCAGCAACAAATGCCTCAAAGCGTCATGCAGAATCCAGGGCAGCAACAACTACCTGAGCAAAATCAATTTTTCGGTATGCCGATGATGATTCCATACCAAGAAGAGGGGCCCGTGATTGAAGAACTTCCTCAAGAGCAACAGCAAATGCAAGAACCTGCAGGACAAATACCACTCCAAGTAGGTGTTAATGCTAGAGGGGGATCAAGCTTAATGTCTGGAGATATGAGTTTCTCAGATGGTAGCTCCAGCGATAGTGAAGATTTTGCGACAAGATTTAGGAGAGAAGTTCCAGCACCACAAATGCCCCCTGGTGAGCAAAAAATGCCAGCAGGAATCCCATATGTGAGACAAGGCCCGCAATATAATCCTTTACCAGAGGCTCAAGCTGGTGGTGGCTGGGGTAGAGCTGCTGCAATTGGAGGAGGGGCGATACTTGGAGCGGGGCTTTTAGCCTACGGGATCTCACAAATGGGAAGCGATCAAAAAAAGAAGGGTAGAAAATGAGCATAAAAAAACACATGGGCGATATGAAGGTTGAATACAAACATGGCAGTGTCTTTGTATATAAGAACAACGAAGAAATTGACAAGTTCAATCCAGAAGACGCCTATGGCAAAAAAATAAAAAGCAAAAGTGATTTAGAATCCGTCGCAAAAACAAGATTTTCAGAAGTCAAGGATTATCTCTCTCCATTGGGCAAGGATGAAACAGAAAAATTAGGAATAGTGGACCCTAATATCAAAATGTACAAGCTAGGGAGAAAGTTTAGACTTTACAACGAAAAGGGTCAGCAGCTTGGGGACTCTTCACATGATTGGAAGAGCCTAAAAACCACTGCTATCAATTATGAAAATGAAATAAAAAAAGCCGTACAAAATGCAAAATCAGAAAGTGATAAACAAAAAAACGCTCAGGAGCATGGTGACAACGTTGGTAAAGCAAAAGAAACTCTTGAAGGTCGACTTCAAAATGAAAAAGAAATCAAAAATATAGAAAACCAGATAAGAAAAAATGAAATTTTACCTCCAAAAGAGCCAGAAACACCCAAAGAAACTGCCCCTGAATCTAATTCAATTTTTGACTACATCAAAAATGTTACTAGGTTTGGAGAAGAGGATCAGAAAAAAGACGAACTACCAACTATCAAACCAAAAAGCTCTTCTGCCTCTTCAAGAGAGCAACTAAAAGATCTTTTAAAAGAAGGTAAGATAACCGTTGATCAGTTTAGAGAGTTAGACAACAAGTTTCGTGGTGAGGAAGCCTCTCAAAACTTTGAACAAATGATTAGAGACAAACAGGGGCAAAGAAGGCAAACCCTAGGCCGATACGACGATAGAGTTGAAAAAAACGAATCTCTCCTAGAAAAACTAGACAACTATGAAGAGGGAGTTGCTCAAGACTTAAAATCCTTGAAAGATCTTGGAAACAAACAATCTGAGCGTATGCAGGGGATGATGCCAGGTGATGACTTTAAACTTGACTGGGGAATTAAACCAACCTTTGACAATGCCAAGAAAATCTGGGACCAAGATTTTGCACCCAACTATAAATATTCAAGCGACAAGCCTTTTGACCAAAGATCGCACCAATTTGGATTGATGGGGCACGCTGGAGGGTCGGCAGTAGATGCCAATCAAAGAGAAAAAATGGCTGCTAGAAGTCGCGAAGAGCTTCAAAACATGGCAATGATTCAAGATATGTTATTGAAGCAGCAAGGAGCTAGGGGAGTAGATATTTCAGACATTCAATCTCTTGGAAAAAATGCAATGGGATACCAACAACAGGGGCTTGACGCTCAAAGCAACATCATGAACCCAATCTTCAACCAACAGCAAAGAGCTCAAGAACAAGGCGATGATTTAGCTAGAATTAGATCCGAGGCAGATACGACGCTTACAAATCAAGAGATACAAGAAAACGCGCAACTATACGACTTTTTAGAAGCCCAAAGACAAAAAGAAATGCAAGAGTTGCAGGGGTTCAAAAACCTTGAATTTGAAACAGAGATGGCAAAAATCAACTTACAAGAAAACGCACTAAAAGCAAAGATGGGAGACGAAAAAGCCTTCCAAGACTTGTGGGCTCAACGGGAGCAAATCTACAATATGCTAGAAATGGCAGGACTAGAAAAAGAAAAGTTTAGACTACAAGGGAAAGAAGCGAATAAAAATGAATGGGTAAATCTAATTGGGAGCCTTATTGAAACAGCAGGAACCGTTGCTGGGGCATATTATGGAGGGCCTGCGGGAGCAGCTGCAGGAAAGTCGATTGGGAAAAGTGCTAACAAATTAACGTCTGATCTGTTTGGAAGAGCAATAAATAAATCTACCTACGAGTCAGGAGGGAAAGAATGAAAGACGCAATTAGGGACATTTTAAATGAGCATGAAGAAAACTTTGCAGATGACAGTGAGGCTCGAGATATTGCAATTGAAGATCTTTTGTCTCTAGGAAGACCATCTCCAGCAAAACCTTTAGCGATGCATGTTGCTTATTCGATGGATGGACACCACAACGATAGGAAGAAATATCGAAACAACTATGATTACCAACTTACGGATAAAGACAAAGACGAAGTCAGTGAAGAAGTAATGGGGCTTTCAGAAATAGCCTCAATGCTTTCAGACCCCCGTATTATTTTGGATCGAAGCGATGAAAATAATATCAGTGAAAACCGCAAGCTTGCTCGAGATGTGATTGATCATCTCAGCGAAAAACACAAAGGGAAAGATTTTGAAAAAGCCCTAGAAAAAGATCTGCTAACACCTTTGCTAAATATGTTCCTAGAACACAATAATAGAAAGGGAACAATCGTAGAAGAGCTCCTTTCTCCTGCTGTTGTCAAAGATACTAGGCATTCCCCCCAAGATTATCACCAGTCGTTTAAGTCAACTATGCTTGTTCCCGTTGTAGATAGCCATTCAATGGGGAAATACAGCCAACTTTTAAGGAAGGGATATGAGAAAAAGAAGTAAGAAAAAACTGCTTTTTGATGTTTTGTCGGGGATAGATGCTGCTGCAAAAGGTGGCGTTCAAGGGTACATGGCAGGTCAAAAATACAAAGCTGACCTAGAAAGCCAAAAACTCAAAGACCTTCTGACTCAAGAAAAACACAACGCCGATTTAGAAAGCCATAAGATCAAAAATCTTTTAACTCAAGCGAAGATCGATGCTCTTATAGAAAAAGGGAAAGAAAAAGAACAAAAATCTACCGAGCAAGAACAACAAAGCGCAAATAGAGCTAAATACTTATCTTCAAATACTCCAGAACCCCTATATATTTTCGGAATACCTTTTAAAAATCCTTTCTCTAAAAACAACCCTCAATATGACCAATCTTTAAGAGAGGAAGCGATTGATCGATTGCAGTCAAGAGGAGCAAAAACAAATGAAAAAGACATTGAACTAGAGATCAAAATTCTGAAAAACGAGCTTGAAAATGCAAGTTTCAATAAAAAAAAAGAATCACCTAAAAAGCCAGCAGAAGAAACCCCTACAAAACAACCCTACCAATCTGTTGGGAATCCTATGATGGCGTCCTATCAAAATATCCAAAACGACTCCAAAGCAGAAAGTGAAACCTCTAATGCTGTAAAAAATGTAGCAGGTGGAGCAGGAGCAGGATTGGGAAACTACATTAAAACTAGGTTGAAAGCCCTTGTTTCAGCTCCTCCATCTACTTTTGACGATCCTAAAAAAGCCCTTGAAGTTTTCAAAGATAGAAAAAATTACGAAAAAGGAGTTGCTAGACACGATCCTAAGCTTGCTGAAGAATTGAGAAAAATAGAAGACCCTAATCAATGGATACAAACAGTTCGCAAAAAGTTTGTGGGAGACAAAACACCTCAACAACTAGTAGAAGATGTCTCTAAAAAAGTAGGCGATAAATACGTTGAAAAATTCAACCTTGACCCTGACTCCAAATCTTACAAAGCAGGATCTTTTGTTGGAGAAAGCGCAGCCTATATGCTTGAGCCACCCATTCTTCCCACAAGCAAACTTAAAGCAGCTAGCAATCTAGCCAAATTATCTACAAAAGCAGCAGCAAGAGCAAAAAACGCAGCAATTAACGCCCCACTAGGGTTCGCTGAAGGGGTTATTTACTCGGATCTGGAAAATCCTGAGGGTTCTTTAAAAGACAGGCTTGTAGCAGGAGGTTTTGGGGCAGCTGGAAAAATACTGTCTGGGCAAATGACTCCAAAGGCAGCAAAAAAACAGCAATCCTTTAAAGATATTAAAAAAGAAGCAAATTTTGAGGATCTAAAAGAAATTGAAAAAAGAGCTCAAATCCTAGGAGAAAGAGCAACGATTCCAGAGTTGGTTGGAAGTGAGACTTACATAGACAAGATAGAGAGCGACCCATCTGTTTTTAACAAAAGCAGGCAGAGAAAAATCAAATCAAACATCAACCAAGAAGCTAAAAAAATACAAGATAGAGTGCCTCGGTCTGAAGAAGACGTCCAGTCTCTCTATAAAAACATAAGAAGAGAATTAGACAAAAATATAGAAGGAACAGTAGCAAACAAATCTGAGAAAATGTACGGCTCTTTAAAAGATGAACATCTTGGAGAAGATGGACTTCTGAAAAAGAGTTTCATTCAAGATTGGATTAACTCTATCAAAGAACATGAAGCAGACATCAAAGGACTACCGAAGAGTTTAAAAGAGGGGAGTGGTTTTGGAAAACCGAATAACATTGAAAAACTTTTGCAAATTTCTCCTGATGACCCAAAATCTTACAGGGCGTTTTACATTAATCAAATCAAAGACCTGCCAACCGTTCACGACTTTTTGAATTACCGACTTAAAATCAAAAACAGGTTGATTAATCCACTTCCTGAAGAAAAAGAAGCTTTAGAAGCCTTAATGGGCAATTTCGATAGGATGATCGAAAAACAAGGAGGAAAAGCTAAAAAAGCATTGCAGCAAGCAGAGCAGCATTATGCAAGGACAACAGGACCTCTTAAAAGTGTTTCAAACAAAGGTGAAGGAATTTTTAAAGCGCAATTTGAAGAAGCTTCTGGAGGTAGGCCTGAAGTTTCTAAAATTTGGGGAAAGCAAGGATATGGAGAAGAGTTAGCTTTTCAAAACCTTAGCGATAGCGATAAAAAAAGAGTCATAGGTTCTTTTGCATTGGAGAATCAAAAAGAAGACGCTCTTGAAACATTAAAGGAGACATGGAAAAAGCTTCCGACCTACATAAAAAATTCTAAAGATCCAGCTATTAAAGACATTTTAGAAGAAATTAAAGCGGTCAGATGGAGCAGAAAAACAGCAACAGGATTGCAGACATCTACAAAAAGCAAGATTGGAAGCAGAGAACCAATTAAAGCTGCAGCACTATTAGCAAAGTTATCAGGATATGCAGCTGGATTTGTCGCAGCACCTAAAGCAACCCTTTTGGCAGCAGGAACAGAGCTGCTATACAAGGGAGGGCGAGCAGCGACAAAAGCATATCAAAGAAAACAGTTTGGACAAAAAAACCTCAAATACTACTTAAAACCAGAGCTTTTAGATGATGCAATCTTAAAAAAACAATTTACTAGAAACAAACCGCTCAGAGTAGCACTAAGAACCCAAAAACAAAAAGAAGAGGAAAAATGAAAAATTTTAAAACGGTCAAGCAGTCGCCATTGGGGCAGACAAATACTTTTGAAGAGTCAAACGAAGCAGAAATAAAAATACCCTCCTCAAGACCCTTCTTTTTTCAAGGAGCAATTATAGGAAGAGGACAAAACCCATATACACCTGGAGCGGGAGTTTTTTTAAATTTTGACAAAGATGATATCCAAGGTCAGATAGTTAACATGTTCTCAGTTAAATATTCCGGTGGTTTTTTTAATTTAATCGAATTAGAGGCTGGTTTTTTTTATGAACTAGAGGCATTTGTTTCAATTGACTACGCATCCGTTGCAACTACTGGAATCAATTTGAACTTAAATTTCCAGTGGGAAAAAGAAGATGGAACTCAGCTAGGACTAGAGGGCTCTTCTAAATTAGCTATCGCTAATGATTTTTCTGTATTTGACGCAGGAAGAATCCCAGCTCAAGCAATTTTTAAAGCGAAAGAAAAAACAAAAGTAGGGATCAAATTATTAAGTGGACTTTCTCAAGGAAGAATTACCTTTAGAGACTTCAAAATCAAAAGTTTGGGGAAGATTTAAGGAATAATATGGCAAAAGAATTCCCAAGAGGGTCGTCGGATATACCCTCAAAAGAAAACTATCCTAAGCAAATCTCCAGCAAGCATCTCATTGGATTTAACAAGGGGATTTCATACCTTGTAGACACCCCTGAGATCTATGACGATATAGAGCTTCAAGGGGACGTTACAGGATCGGGATCTTTAGGATCTCCCGTAGCGACAACCATCGCAAATAAGAATATCATATTCACAGGTGCCGTAACTGGTAGTGGAACACTTGGAGGAATCGTTTCAACAAGTTTTTCTTATCCCATTAATGGAGGAGGAAATCGCATACAAAACACAGCAGACCCCGTAAGTCCTCAAGATGTAGCTACAAAAAACTACGTAGACAATGGGAATGCATATTCACCTTCATATTTTTTAGGGTGGATGACGAGTGAATTTAATTCACCTTTTGATATAAACAATAATGCTTTAATCGCTTTAGGTTATATATCTACGTCAACAAAAATTCAAAAAATAGACAATTATTCTATTCGTTTAACGCCTGGATATACTTATGAGTTAACCGGATATGTTTCATGTACTTCGTATCCAAATTTCGCTATTACAAAAGCTTGTCGATGGTACAGTAATCAAAATGGTTACTTTGGGAGTGAAGGAGGGTTTAGTGTATATCCACAAGTTTCATATATAAGTGGTGGATCTGCAGCTGCAACAGGAATTTTAACAGTGACTCAAGAAACCATTGTAACTTTAAAATGCACCTTGAGTTCTGCCACTTCTCCATGGCAAAATCTTGGAACTGGATGTGTTATTAAAATTTTAAAATAAACAATAAGTGTTAAAATATGAACAATAAAGTCCCTTTAATAATAAAAAACGAAACAAATACTATTTTTAAAATCCATTTTATAGAAGAATCTTTTTTAAAAAATTATGATATAAAACATGCTATCGAGCCTCAAGAAACATTTTCAGGATATGTGGATATATTGGATAATGAGCCTTTAGAGGGAAAAATAAAATGCGTATACCGTGCTGATAATATCAGTGATGATAAAGAAGATTTGATTTTTAACTTTTACTCTCGTTTGTGGCATTTTGAATACACAGGAAGTTTGTTTTCTTGTCTAGCTCAGGTTGTAGGAGATGGGATTGAAGTCATAATCAAAGAAAGGAAACTATTGAAAAAACCAAATCCTATGTCAAGGTATTTAAAAAAAATAATTAAATATAGAAAACGGAAAGGCTAGAAAAACTAGAAAAATTTGCCAGACTAAAATCTATTTTTCGCTGGCGCACATAACCAAAAACAGGGGGAAACATGAAAGACGTCATTGATATTTTCAACGACATTGTAAAACTTGGTGAAGCAGTCATGGCTTCAGAAAAAGAGCTTGCGGATGCAATCAATGCATCCAAAATGTTTTTAGATGATTTTAAGTCTGGGAACGTTGAAAAAGCTCAAGAAGATTGTGAAAAATTAGGAGCTTCGCTTGAAGGGCTAGGGCTTAATTTTGAAACCATAGCACTTGAGCCACTCATGGACATTTACCAAAAAATTAAAAATGTCATGCATCTACATATTGATAACTCAGAGAAGCAACTGCTAGCTTTTGAGCAACAATCTTGTCTAAAAAGTGCGCGATATATTTTGGAAAAAATGGAGGGAAAGGTTGAACAGCAAGCGTAAATGCGGAAAAGGCAAAAAAAAGTAAGTTCTGTTAAAGAAAAGGACTTACACAAAAGCCTTGTTAAACTGCTACGTCACAAGCAAGAAACCCAAAATTTCATATTCTTCCACGTTAAAAATGATGTGGGAAGAAGAGCGAACGGATTTTTCTATGATCTCAAACCCATGGGTGTATTGCCAGGCGTAGCAGACTTTTGCATATTGAAAGAAGGGGAAACAATTTTCTTTGAGATCAAGACTGAAAAGGGAAAGCTCTCAGAAAATCAAAAAATCTTCCTAAAAAATGTGCAAGAACTCGGCCATAGAACCTATGTTGCCTATGGTTGGGACGATATTTTAGAAAAAGTTGAAAAAATACTTTAATCACAAAAAAAAAGGGCTTCATATTTGCGCTGTATTGCGATTTCTACAAGCAGCCCCTATCAAAACTCAAATATATATAAAAACTTAAAAAATGGGGGTTTACAATGGAAATAGAGGTAATCACTGAAATTGGACTGTTTTTTTTGATTATAACTTTAATCATAACCTTCTAGGAGAACAAAATGAAAAAATTTGCGTTAATTCTATGTGTTTCACTACTTGTTGGATGCCATCATTACGGCAAACAAAAACACAAAAAACCGAT